>Ga0187893_10001185_pt1 | contig 64537 bp, 45 predicted proteins | sample MA1701074metaG_FD_139574 | JGI IMG/M metagenome (GOLD analysis project Ga0187893, IMG submission 139574) | White microbial mat communities from a basaltic lava cave in the Kipuka Kanohina Cave System on the Island of Hawaii, USA - MA170107-4 metaG ... | reverse complement strand
CCGGCCGGGTCCTCGGCGCGCCGTGATTCGAATTCATCGCTTCTTTTCCGCGGGATTTCCGTAATCGATTTCGCCGATGATCTTGCCTTCTTCATCGTATTTCGTGAAAAACCCGGTTTGCCGCCCGGCGACCCAGACTCCGTGCATGGCCTTTTGACCGTTAGGATGCCAGCGCGTTTCCGGGCCGTCCCAGGCGCCGAGCTTCATTCCCCATTCCGCTTCCTTGCGTCCGTCCAGATAAAACGTGGTCCAGACTCCGTCTTCGCGACCATCGACAAACGCCCCATTCGTATACACCTGGCCGTTGGGATACCAGGCTTTCTTGGAGCCGTGCGGAACCCCGTCCTTGTAATAAATCGCGAGTTTCTTCTCGCCGGCTTCCCAAAAATGTTCAACCAGCCCGTGCAGGATCCATTCCCCTTCATCATCCAGCTTCATCTCCTCGCGAACTTTGAGCTTTCCGTTTTCCCAGCGTTCTTCGCCGACCTGGGTCACGTCGCCGCTCACCGGCGGCCTGGAGTTTGCGTCGTCCGCTGCGGCCGACGGAGCAGGCTTTTCCGATTCCTTCGGACGGGATGCAGGCCCGCCCGGGCGTGGGCTTGCAGAGGCGTGCTCGGCTTCGCCACCCTGAGGTTTTTTGGGTGTGCTGTTGGTAAGGCATGCCGGGAAAGCGAGGGCCAAAGCACTCAACATTATTACCGATTTCCGAATCACGACGTCAGACCGTCCTTTCACTGCCGAATGCAATTTCTCCCTCGAAACGCAAAGGCTGATTCTCGCCGCAGCACACGGGTTCGCCTTCTTGCTGCGGGCTGCATATTCAAACGACTCGATGGGCCAGGCGGCCCTAATCAATCGGTCGTTCTACCATTCAGGGTTCCCGTGTAGCAACACTGATGCGTGCATCCGCTTGTTACCGGACCGTTGCGCGAATCCCTAGGTAGTTGTATTCGCGTCATCTTTCCCTAAATCCTCATTGGAGGATCGGGTTCCTTAACTCCGAATTATCGTACCGACGACGAGTATTGAGGCGTCCTCTCTGCGAAGCTATGATAATTCGCGCGAGGTAAAGGGGTATTTCACGCGGGCCGGTTTGGATAGGCCGGGTTTAACGCGAGCGCCATCGAAGGGGAGAACGAAAATGAATCGGTACTGCTGTACCCAATGGACCATGGTTTGGAGCTTGGCCGTCCTGGCGACATCGAGTTTGGGACAGGTGCCGACATTTTCACTGGAGATCACCGCACTGAATGGAACGGCGATGCCGGGTGTGACCAACCTGATCGCCGAGCCGTCGGACGAACTGACCGTCGACGTGTTCGTGCGAAACTGGTCAGGGGCCAATTCGGCCCGCCTGAGCGCCTACCAATTCGTGATCAACCCTTCGAGCTACACGAGCGGAAGCACTGGGAATATTTTTCCAAAGAGTTTTTCGTTCACGACCAATCTGAACGGGCTGTGCACGAATGCCGGGACCGCAGGCGCGGAGAATACGGTCAATGCATTCATCACCACCACGCGAAACGATTTCGTGCATTTTGGAATGGGGCCGTTTGCGGCGGTGGATTCGGAATCCTGCGGGTATCGGTACGGAAGTGCCGTCGCCGTCGACGGTCCGATCAGCCAATTGGGAGTGAAGAAATATCTGGGAACGGTGGTGCTCAAGGCCTCTCCGGACGCCGGCGGAACCTTCACGGTTTCGCTCAATCCGGCGGCCTGTTCGCTCCTTCGAGCGGTCGGGGTTCCGTTGGGCCCGCCCGCTTTCGAGAACGTCGCCGTCACGATCGTCCCCTCCGCCAATCTCAATATTCTGTCATCCATCCCGCCGAATCTCACGATCGACGCGCGTCAAAATGTGCGCCCGGACGGGACCGGTGCCGCGGGATTCAGTAGTATCGATCTTGTATTCAACAAGGCGACGTCCGGGCTGTCTCCCGCCGACTTTCAGATACGGCACGATCCATCGGGACCTCAACCACCAGCGATTCAAACACTGGTTCCAAACGGGAACGTCGCCCGAATTACGCTCACCACGTTTATTACGCCAGGCCGGTGGACGATAATTGAACATGTTGATTCGACACCGACGCGGACTCGGCTTGGATGTTTGCCCGGCGACATCACCCAGAACAGGCTGAGCCGAGCGGATGACGACACGCCGACGTTGCTTGCCGCCCTAAACGACGGCGTTCAATTGAATCCGTGGCAGTTTGACATCGACCGCAATGACGCGTTGAACTTGCTCGATCTCGAGGCCTTAATGAACGTGTTTAACGGCGCGGGTGCCATCGATCCACCCTGGCAGGGAATGACTTTGCCAAACCCATGACTCGACTGCTCGAGTCCGGGAAGTACGACCCCCAAATCTCGAGTTGAACCAGCGCGGCCTCCGGATTTGGTGGTCGCGCCAAGATACGATTTCACGTTTTCAAGTCTTGCGTAAGGGGCATTTAATAAAGTGAAATTGAACTTAATTTGCCTGCCATTGAAAAACTTTGAAACGAAAGGCGATCGAGCCCTAATCCCTGGCAGCCGGCCTTGGCGAACTTCGGCAGCCTTTTGCGGTTTTGATTGCGTCACAAAAAAATCCTGCGCGTGAGTAAGTCCCGCCAAAGCCGTTTCCTTAATTGGGGGAGGGGCTTGCGTCCCTTAGAGAATGTGTTAGTATAAGTGGACGTTATCGGAGGCACGAATAGAAATGAAGGCGCTCAAGGGATTCGGGGTCCGTGCCTTGGGCCGGTGCCTAAAGACAATGTGGGGTTGGTGCGGTGTGAGCCGCGCTGGTGACAACAGAGTTCAATGGGGGTTGGTACGGCAAAGCTTGGGTAAGGAGTAGACAATGCGCAGATCTCGAATGATGGTAATGGCATGGGTAGCGTCGGGTTTGGTATGGAGTTCGGCGTTCGCCGGAGACAGAACCGCCGGAGTCGTGGAAAGGCCGGCGAAAGCTTCGGTCGTTTCGGTGCGGTTGGCGAGTGAAGTCGCCTCGCCCGGCATGGACAAGGTGGTGACCGACAATGGCCAGGTACTTTATGTGAGTAAAGAACCGGTGTTGACCGGCGCCGACCTGCTTTCGGCGACCTCGGGTGCGGACGGCCACAGCGTGGCACTCAAGGTTTCCCAAGGCAAAGAGGCCGCGATCGTCGGCCGCGTAGCTATTTTTGTAGATGGCAACTTCGTCGGAGCGCCCCACACATCGAAGAATGCGGACAATTCGATCGCGTTGATCGGTTTGGATCCGCAACAGGCGGCCCGCGTTTCTCGAAGCATCGTGACGCGCCCGGTCGATCCGACCAGCGCGCAGATCGTCCTCGTCCCGCAGCAACCCGGACCGATCGAACCCGGTGGGACCATCATCGTGGACGCATTCATTGATTCCGCGGTGGATCTGCGGGCCTATCAGGTGGCGGTGGAAATCACAGGCGGAACGGCCGGCCAGGTCGCGATCAAGGACATGCTGGTGGACAACGCTCGTCCGGACTGGGTTTTCGCCGGTCAGCAAGCGGTCAATGCCGCCAATCGGGTCGGCGGGCGGATGATGGGTGCCCTGTATTCCGGTGGCATCAATGTCGCCGAGAGGAAATATGCCGGAACAATCGTCCTGGAGGCATCTGCGGATGCGTTTGGTTCCTTCACCATCAAGCTGCGTGAAGACCATCAGCAGACGACCATGAAGAATCCGGACAATATTTCGATCGCGTTTGCCGCTTCCCTTCCGCAAACAATCGTCGTCGGCAATAGGCCCGTTCGCGGACAGAAGTAGTCTTCCCTCGTTTCACCGATTTCGCCGAGCGGCGAATCGGTGGGTAAGGATTGCAAGAATCAAACAAGGGCCGCCCCAAGGGGGCGGCCCTTGTTCCTTATTGTTTAGGCAACGCGATCGTTCCATCCTGGCCACGCCGCCTTCTGCCGCCGCTCTTTCCAGTTCGTGGGTTGACGATACGATGGAACGCCTACTTCTCTTCGCTCGCGATTGCGCAGCGCTTCGGGAAGATCGGTGGAAGGAACCATGAGCGATCCGGAGACTAGAGTCATCAGAACCGACGTTGTTCAGTGGAGTTGCCTTGTGTACGCCGGAATCCGTCAATCCTTGGACCAGAGCCGCTGATGCACCATCCATTGGAATCTGATCGACAACGACGATGACCACCGAATTCAGCCCGGTCAAACTCAAGGCCGAGGAGCCGGCCCTGCGCCGTTGTCCGGCGTGTGGACAACCCATCGACGATGCCGGTGCGACGCGTTGTACGCTTTGCAACTGGGATTTCGGAAAGCGTCGATCCGGAGGGACCGATTCGACGCCGTACGCACAAGCTTATTCGGAAGGTCGCGCCGGTTGGCGGAAAATGTCCGAGTGGATCTGGTTCGCCGGTTCCGAGCGGCTCAAGCACCTGGCCCTGATGCAATCGTCCGCCGCATCACGCCGTTTCGCACTTAGGAATGTCTTCGCTTTGTCGTTGGCCCTGGCTGTGTTCCGGGCGATTGATGTAGGTTGGCGATGGGTAAGCAATTCACCGGCTCTGGAATCCACAGGCTCCGTCTTGCCTCGAGGTTACTATTGGATGCACCTTGCCGGTTCGCCCCGGCCCCTGCCGAGTGACCATGCCCATGAAACCGCCGTGGACCTCTGGTGGAACCCGATTCATGCCACCCTGGGACTGGTCAGCGGTTTCGCCGCCACCTGGGTTTTGATGCTATTGCTTTCGCTGTTTGTCAGGACCGGGTTGAATGTCGCCTTCGGCGAGAATCTGCGCGGCGAACGGCGGCTTTCCGCGGCGGTTCATTACAGCACGGCATGGCTCATGCTTTTCGTCGTGGCTGCCCTGGTCGCATCGCTTCGGCCCGTGGGATACATAGGCGAGATTTCTCGTTGGTCCTGGTACCCTTCGTCCGAAGTCTTCACGCTTTCCGCGGCCGTTTTGGCGGGCTTGGGGGCGGTGGCGTGGTGGTTCTGGCTGGTGCGCCTTTCGGCGATGGCCCCCGCGAAAGCTCGAGGAAAAGTCACTCTGTTGTTTTCCGTCGGCGCACCGACGGCCTTTTCGGCTCTTGTGGCCGCTGCATTCTTCGGACTTCGATACGGTTTGGACGGGCTTTTTCGGGCATTGCGTGTAGCGTTCTAAACGCGGGCAGCCGGGCCGAATGCGGCACCGGAATCGAAGCACCTGAGAAACAAAGGAATCCTATGATGCCCGCTTCAAGCCAACCGACGATCGCCGTGCTCGATTTTGGCGGCCAGACCGCGCAACTCATCGCGCGGCGCGTGCGTGAGAATCAAGTACATAGCATCCTCGTGCGGCCGGAAGTTTCCGCGGAAGACTTGCGCAAGGAAAAGGTTATTGGCCTGATTTTTTCCGGCGGCCCGAGCAGCGTCAACGCCAACGATGCCCCGCGATGCCGGCCGGAGATACTCGATCTGGGGGTCCCCATCCTGGGCATCTGTTACGGCATGCAACTCCTGTGCGAAATGCTCGGTGGAACGATCGAGTGCGCGAACAATCGGGAATACGGCCGAACCCCGCTGACCGTCACGGCGACCGACCCGTTTCTCGCTCACGTGCCCGATCAGACCCAGGTGTGGATGAGTCACGGCGATGTGGTGGCCCATCTCCCCGCGGACTTTCGGCCCCTCGCCCGAACGACGACGAGTGCGTATGCCATCGTGCGTCACCATCGGAGGCCGTTTTACGGGCTTCTTTTTCATCCGGAAGTTTCGCACACACTTTGCGGGAACCAGATTCTGCGCAACTTTCTATACGATGTTTGCGGCTGCCGAGGCGATTGGCACCTTGGGCAAGTGATCCAAACCGCCATCGCATCCATTCGCGGGCGCGTAGGGGCCAACGATCGGGTTTTGTGCGGCCTTTCCGGCGGGGTGGACAGCAGCGTGACCGCAGCGCTGCTTCGGGAAGCCATCGGCGATCGGCTAAGCTGCATTTTCGTGGACAACGGGCTGATGCGAAGCGGCGAGACCGATCTGGTCGATGCCACTTTTCGGCAGCATTTCAAGGTCGATCTGCGCGTCGTGGACGCCGCCGAAAGGTTCCTCGAGCGATTGGAGGGCGTGTCCGATCCGCAGCAAAAGCGGCGCATCATCGGTCGCGAATTCATCGAAGTCTTTAAGGACGAGGCCCGCCGTTTTGACGATGCCAAGTATTTGGCACAAGGAACGCTCTACCCGGACGTCATCGAGTCCGGCCAGAGCCTCGGCGGCAAGGCCGCAGGCATCAAGCTGCACCACAACGTGGGAGGCCTGCCCGCCGAGCTGGGGTTTGATCTCATTGAGCCGCTTCGGGACTTATTCAAGGACGAAGTTCGCCGGATCGGCGAGAACCTCGGCCTGCCCGAGGAAATCGTCTGGCGGCACCCGTTTCCGGGACCGGGGCTGGCGGTGCGAATTCTCGGGGCCGTGACCCGCGAGCGGCTTCGAATCCTTCGCGCCGCCGACAACATCATTCTGGAGGAAATCCGCGCCGCCGGCTGGTATCGCAAGATCGCACAGGCCTTCGGCGTGCTCATTCCCGTCGCCACGGTCGGGGTGATGGGCGACGGCCGGACCTACGAAGGACAAAACGTCGTCGCGGTCCGCTTCGTCGAGACCACGGACTTCATGACCGCCGATTGGGTCCCCATCGACTACGCCGTTCTTTGCCGCATTTCTACGCGAATTATGAATGAAGTGGCGGGGATCAACCGCGTAGTGTACGACGTTTCAACCAAGCCCCCGGCGACGATTGAGTGGGAATAGTGGTGCCGATGGCGCGAATCTATCTCGACGCAAGTTTGATGAGTGCTTGCGTATCCGGCAGAACCGATACGCACAGCGTCTATCGTCGCGAAGTGAGCTTGGAATCGTGGACAGCGCAACGACCGCGGCATGAGTGCATTATCTCGGAAGGGGTCCTCGTTGAGCTTTCGCATCCCACCCATAAGACAGGCGACGCCGCTATGGAACTCGCCAACGAGCTTCCGATGGTTAGTATTACGGAGGAGGTTCGCGGTTAGCAAGGTTGCTTGTTCGGGAAAAAGTGATGCCCGGTCCGATTGCTGGTGATGCCGTGCACGTGGCCGCCGCGACGATTCACGCTGCGCGTATCCTCTTGTCGTGGAGCGATTGTCCTTTGACGAACCCGAACAAAACGGACCACTTGCAGCGGGCCTGCCTGTTGGCTGGATTTGTACCGCGCATTCTGACGCCGGAATTTCTTTGGGAGACCGACGATGCATGACCACCTCGCGAAATTGCCGTTGCGATCTGATCCCCTGATCGATGAGAATCACGCAATTCGGCGGGCAATTTCGGAGCAGCTTGGGAACGACGTCGATCACCTCTGCGACTATCCTCAGCAAAGGGGAGAAGGACCATGCCCACCGGATAATTTCGCCCAAAGCGGCGACGCAAAACACGCGCCGAAGCGGACCGCCATGATTCTCGTTGTGATTCTTCGTTAAGGCCGCTACTTGAAGAGTAACGGAGAGTTTGCCGATGCCCAGTTATTGACGTACAGAGGCGCCTTTTGGCGAAGGGAAAACCAGCCTAAAAAGGAGGAAACCTATGGGACTCGACCTTCGCGGACGTAAGCGTATGCCGCTAGGGGAATGGGAGATAGCGAGGTACATCGACTGGCCCACCAATGTATGGGTTGATCTTGGCCCCCGGCCACCACCCCCCAAAAAAAGAGATTTTCCTTTTTATGTTGGCGAAAAGTACGATGCTAATGATGATGTGTGGTACTTGCCAGGTCCGACTGGGCTCGCAGAAGTCCCAGCGCTTTACTGCCCGCACCCGCTGATTCGAGATTGAAAACCGCCGAGTGAACCAGAGGTTGAACGCCGGAGTAACTCACCTGGGAACCTTCGGTGAGCGACCAGATGCACTAACAGGAATGGCCCATCGAATTCTTGAATTGGCTCACCATCGCGTCCTCGTCTTCGACGGGGCGATGGGGACAAGCATTTATCGGCGGGACCTGCCGCTATCCGACTATGATGGGCACGAGAACTGCGTCGATGTTGTGACGCTGACCCTGCCGGACGTCGTACGGGACATTCACCGAGCGTTTCTGGCCGTGGGTTGCGACGCGGTTTCGACGAATACGTTCGGGGCCAACAAGATCGTTCTGGGCGAATTCGGGATCGCCGAGAAAACTTTCGAGATCAACCAACGCGCCGCCGAAATCGCCCGCGAGGCCTGTCGCAAATACGACAAGTCCGCGCGGCCGCGCTTTGTGATCGGTTCGATGGGGCCAGGAACAAAGTTGCCGTCACTCGGTCAGGTCCCGTGGGACGTCATTCTCGACAGCTACACGGAGCAAGCCCGCGGTCTGCTCGAAGGCGGAGTGGACGCAATTCTCGTCGAAACGTGCCAGGACCTCCTGCAGGCGAAATCGGCGATCGTGGGGGCATTGGACGCGATGAAAGAGAAGGGGCGCGACGTGCCCCTGTTCTGCACGATCACGATGGAGACGACGGGGACGATGCTTCTCGGAAGCGAGATCGGCGCGGCGCTCGCGGCCATCGAAGCGTATCCTGAGGTCGTTGGAATCGGGTTGAACTGCGCCACCGGCCCGCAGGAAATGAGCGAACATATTCGCCATCTGAGCTCTCATTGCGATCGGCTTCTGATGGTTCAACCCAATGCCGGTCTCCCGCAGCTTGTGGACGGCCGGCCGCATTATGCCCTCACGCCAAAGGAGCTGGCCCGCTGGTTGCGCGAGTTTGTGGACGTGGACGGAGTGAACATCGTCGGTGGATGCTGCGGAACAACGCCGGAGCATCTTGCGGCGGTGGTCGATGCGGTCGGCGATCGAACCCCGCGTCCCCGGCATTTCCGGTCGGAACCGTCCGTCAGCAGCCTTTATCAGGCCGTGCCGATCCGACAGGAAAACGCCGTACTGGCCATCGGCGAGCGGACCAATGCGAACGGTTCGAAAAAGTTTCGAGAATTGCTGGCCGCCGGCGATGTTGACGGAATGGTGCAAATGGCCCGCGATCAGGCGCGGCATGGAAGTCATCTTCTCGATGTGTGCACCGCCTATGTCGGCCGCGACGAAGTCGCGGACATGACCGCCGTGATCAAGCGATTCGTCACCGACGTTACCGTCCCGCTGGTCATCGATACGACCGAAGTGCCCGTCCTGGAAGCGGCTCTGAAACTCGCGGGCGGGAAATGCGTCATCAACTCTATCAATCTCGAGGACGGAGAAGACAAGACCGACCGACTTTGCGGCCTTGCGAGACGGCACGGCGCGGCCGTCATTGCCCTGACGATTGACGAAGAGGGAATGGCCAAGACGTGCGCTCGCAAGGTGGCCGTCGCCAAACGCATCTACGAAATCGTCACGAAGCGGCACGGAATAAGACCCTCTGATCTCATTTTCGATCCGCTGACGTTCACGATTTGCACCGGAAACGAGGACGACCGCCCATTGGGCAAGGATACGCTCGACGGATTGCGGGCCGTCAAGGAAGCGTGTCCGGGCGTACACACCGTTTTGGGTGTCAGCAACATCAGCTTCGGGATCAATCCGGCCGCGCGCCGCGTGCTCAACAGTGTATTCCTGCATCAGGCGCGCGAGGCCGGTCTCGACGCGGCCATCCTGCACGCGTCCGGGATCATTCCCCTCTTCAAGATCGAAGAGGCCCAGCGACGAATCGCCGAGGACCTCATTTTTGACCGCCGGCGACCGGGATACGATCCGCTTCAGGAACTGTTGAAGGTCTTCGCCGACGCTCAGGCCACGCGAGAAGAAACCAAGGAGCGGCCGAAGAAGGTGGAGGATCGCCTCAAGCTTCGCATCGTCGATGGCGATCGCACCGGTCTCGAAGAGGACCTGGAAGAGGCGATGCTGACGCTGCGGCCCCTGGACATTATCAACGAGGTTCTTCTGGACGGGATGAAGACCGTCGGCGACTTGTTCGGCGCCGGGCAGATGCAATTGCCCTTCGTGCTGCAATCGGCGGAAACGATGAAGGCCGCCGTTCGCCACCTCGAGCCCTACATGGACAAGGCCGAAACCGGCGGGAAGGGGTCGATCGTGCTCGCCACGGTGGCGGGCGACGTCCACGACATCGGCAAGAACCTCGTGGACATTATCCTGACCAACAACGGCTACACCGTGTACAACCTCGGCATCAAGCAACCGATCAACAGCATCATTCTGGCCTATCAGGATCACAACGCCGACGCGATCGGGCTTTCCGGGCTGTTGGTCAAATCGACGGTGGTGATGCGCGACAATCTCGGCGTGCTCAACGAACGGCGGATACTGGCCCCGGTCATACTTGGCGGAGCAGCACTGACCCGCAAATATGTCGAGCAGGACCTGCGGCCGGAGTATCGCGGACCCCTGTATTATGCGAAGGACGCCTTCGCCGGTCTTCACTTCATGGATGAAATCCGCTCTGGGAAGACTACGGTGGCCGAGCCGGCGGCGGTCGTCGTGGGTGCCGGGGCGGGTGGATCGTCATTTGACGAGTCTGAACCGGATCACGCGCCCGCGCGCATCGACATCGAAAAAAAGGCGGAGCTTCGCCACGGCTATGTCGCTCCGATTTCCAACATCTCCCGCGATGAACCCGTGCCGCTGCCGCCGTTCTGGGGATCGCGCGTCGTGGAGCGGATCGACGCCAAGGCGGCATTGGCCTACCTCAACGAGAACATGCTTTTCCAGGTTCAGTGGGGCTACCGCAAGCAGCGCCGCAGCCCTGAAGATTGGCAACGGTATCTGGCGGACGATGTTCGTCCGATTTTGCGGAGCCTGCTCGACGTCTGCGAGCGCGAGAGGATTTTGGACCTGCAAGCCGTCTACGGCTTCTGGCCGGCACAGGCCGACGGCGACCAGCTTCATGTCTACGACCCGAACGACCGCACTCGCGTGCTGGTATCGTTCGAGTTTCCGCGTATGGGCAAGCCGCCGTATTGGTGCATCAGCGATTTCTTCAAGCCGGTGTCGAGCGGCGTTTTCGACGTGGCCGCCTTTAGCGTGGTGACTGCCGGGCGGCGGGTCAGCGACGTGGCTCGCGAGTGGTTCGCCGCGGATCGATACAAAGACTACCTGCACCTCCACGGACTGGGCGTGGAAATGGCCGAAGCTCTTGCCGAATTGCTGCACAAGCAAATTAGGGTCGAATGGGGCATCGCCGGTTCGGATGCCCGCGAACGGCAGGAGATCTTCAAACAGCGCTACCAAGGTTCGCGCTACAGCTTCGGCTACCCCGCCTGCCCGCGCCTGGAAGATCAACTCAAGCTATGGCCGCTACTCCGACCGGAACGCATTGGCGTCACGCTCACCGAAGAGTTCCAACTGGAACCGGAACAGACCACGACGGCCTTGATCGTCCATCATCGCCAAGCGAAATATTTTAACGTGCGGTAGTGAGTGGCGTGCCCGGATCGCCTCAAGTCAGGGAGCTTGCCAACGGTCTGACGCTGATCCGCCTGGACCTCGCCCATCTACAATCGGTGAGCCTCTCTGTGCAAGTTCGCGGCGGCGGACTCTACGAGACCAAGGACAACTTCGGCATCAGCCACCTCCTGGAGCACTTGCACTTGGCGGTTTCCAGAAGTCACCCGGCGCGCATGGTGTTGGCCGGGGCGATCGACGACCTGGGAGGTGATGTCAATGGGCACGTTCTGCTGGATCGAATCGTTTTCGATGCCACGATTCCCGCCGATCGTTTTTCCGCCGCTGCCATGCTTCTGGCGGAAATGCTCGAACCGCACGTATTTGGCGAAGAGGTATTCCATTCCGAACTGCGGCTGATCGAAAACGAGCTTGCCAACGCGAGCCACGACCATCACGATTTGCTTCGACGTCGGCTTTTTCCGCGGCATCCGCTGAGTCATCCGACCGTAGGCAATAGGCGTAGTCTTCGTCGCCTGAATCCGGTTTCCGCCGCCGCTTTCGATGCCCGCGTGTTTCAGCCCCGGCACATGGTCGTTGCGATCGCCGGCCGAATTCAAGACGATCAGTACGCCCGCGTGGAGCAGTCATTTGGTTCGTTACCCGATGGGTCGACCGGGGCGTTTTTGATTCCCCCACTTCAGCCGTATGACGGTCCACACGTTTTCCCCGGCCCACGTTTTCGATCCGCCCACGGCGCGGAATTCGGCTTTGTGATAACCGGGCCGCTAACTCCGATGGAAATGGTTTCCTTCACGATCCTCCTCTGGCTCAGTCACACCTCTTCCGTCCCGCTCTGGCATCGTACTCGTTATGGCAGGAACGCCACGTATTATTTTGGTGGAATGCTTGAAGACCTGGCCAACGTGTTGCTCGTGGGCTTTCAAATCCAGACGCACAGGCGCCGCGTCCTACCCGTACTTCGCATCGTTATGGAAGAGCTGACGAGCCTTCGCCGGCTGAAGGAGAGTCCCGATTGGTGGGATCGGATCAAGCGACAATACACGTTCCGCACGGAGTCTTCCTTCGACTCCGCCGCCCTCATGGCGTACGGCCTGGCAGACAACCAGATTCGAAAACGGTACGGAAAAGGATTGGACGAAGAAGTTGAATTGGAGACGGTGCGAAATATCTCAGTCGCGGATTTTTCTGCCGTCCTTCAGAAGTACCTGACCCGAGAAAACCTCTACTACATGATCGGCGCGGGCTTGGGATCCCATCACGCGGTGCGGAAACTCGTTGACGAGTTCTTTCCGAGCCGGTGATCTGCTCACCTCTGCCTAAACGTGAATCAAGAGATCTCGCATGGCGTGAAGGATTTCGAGGCGGTCACTCGGACTTCAGGAGAGCGACGAAGCCGGCCTGCTCGAAGTGGTGATCAGCCGTCAAGGCTTCGGTTATGCCGTGTTCGCGCATAACCTCGAACGAGATACAATCGGCCCGTCGACCATGACTTGTCCGGGCGCGACCGATACAGGACTACGCCTCGGTGCCAAAGTGCCGGCTCGGGACTGACGATTTCGGTATTGGTGTCCGTTTCAAGAGACGACAGCAACCGAAGAAAGGCACTACGGCCGGGCGGAGCCGAAAGCCCGTCGGCCAATTCCTGGATGATCCACGCGGTCGTGACAACGGGCGAGGAAAGTCTCTCGGTGGCGCGACAGGCGCGATCATGAGCCGAATCGCGAGGATTGATCAGCGCCAGATAGTAATATGCGTCGGCGAAGACCGCTGAGCTCATGATGAACGCTTCGGTGCGCCGTGGAAGTAATGGTCATGATTCTCGGCCATGTCGGCGGGCAGCCCCTCGGCGATCCCTATGAAGTCCTTGTATCTTTCATAAAGCGTCGGGATCGGCTCTTGCCGGCCTACCGGATTGACCTCCACCTCGCACCCGTCCGGCAACGACACCGAAGGGTCAAGGATCACTACGCCGTTTTGGATTCGTCCGCGATACGTCATACTCTGAACACCTCGACTCGATTGTACCGCAACGAAAGCGAAATGTCGATGTAGGTCCCGGCGATGGTCACGGCTCTTCGGTGCCCTCGGCAAATAAAACGTGCCCGCAATTCACGCTACAATGCCAACATAGCGATGAGCGCTCCCAATCCCACGACCCACTTTTCCGACCGCGTCGCCGACTACGTTTGATATCGGCCGGGATATCCGCCGGAGGTGTTCGCGAGCACCGCCCAGCGAAATAGGGCTGATCGGCTTCGGGGGTTGGCCGTGATTTCAGTCGAAGTGGGTCGGATCGGCGCCTCGGCAATGGTGGAGTACGTTCCGGCCGCCAAGCCGTCGTGGAACGCATCTCGCACGAGTCGGTCCTCGCCGCTGTGAAAGCTGATGATGCCGATCCTTCCGCCGAGGCGCAAGCAGTGAGCAGCGACGCGAAGCAACTGTGCCAGACCGGCCGTTTCGTCATTGACGAGCATGCGCAGAGCTTGAAAAGTTCGCGCGGCCGGATGAAGCTGGTTGCGTTGGTCGGTGGGGCGGCCGCGCCATTCGCGATGGGTGAGGCCCTTCGCCTCAAATACCACGTTGACCAGTTCTCGGGTTCGCGCAACGGGTTTGACGGCGCGGCGTCGGACGATGCACCTGGCGATGCGCACGGCATGGGGCTCGTCGGCGAGATCGGCAAGGGCTGCGGATAGCTCATCCACCGAAAGCTGAGCCAGCAAATCCGCGGCGGTACGGGGCAGGCGATCATCCATGCGCATGTCCAGCGGGCCATCGTGTTTGTAGCTGAAGCCGCGACTGGGGTCGTCGATCTGCATGCTCGACACCCCAAGATCAGCAAAAATGATGTCGAAGCCGTCCAGCCCTTCGCGGGAGAGAACTTTGCCAAGCCCGGCGAAATGGCTGCGATGAAGACTTACCGGTGCGAGGCCGGCACCCTGGGCGACGACACCGGGATCATCGCCATTGGGCGGCAGCGTAGCCAGACGGGCGGCCGTGCGTGCGACTTGGGCGGCGTCGACGTCGAGGCCGATCAACCGCCCGGTGGGGCCGATTCGGCGGATGAACACCAGCGCGTGCCCGCCGTAGCCGACCGTGCAATCCGCCACGACATCGCCGAGTTGCGGGTGAAGGGCGGCCAGAACTTCCTCGACCAAAACAGGTACATGGGTCCCCGCGGGCGTGCGGCCCTGGGCACGTACGTGGCCTTGGATCTCGGGATAGGCAGCGGGGTCGAGTTCCTTGTAGCGATGTTCGAAACGCTTGGGGTTCTTGCCGGAATACCTCGGCCGGCGCTGTCGCGGCGCTGGAACTCCGTTGGGCGTTTCATCTGAACGGTCGGTCATCGTGGCCGGCTTTCCGCAATTTTGGAACCCACCCGGGCCGAATCCCGAGTCAACGGGCAAGTTCGACGATGCTAACCGTTTCGGGCACAATGAAGAACAGGATGACGGGTTCCACGAGATCAAAATGGCGACACTGCTGACCTGCAACGCGATTTCGAAGCACTTTGGCACGCGCGAACTCTTCCATGATCTCTCCATCAGCTTCGCGGATGACGAGCACGTAGGGTTCCTGGGTCCCAACGGGGCGGGCAAGACCACGTTCCTGAAGATCCTGGCCGGGCTGGAACGCGCCGACGGCGGCGAAGTCAACAAAAGGCGATCGGCGCGAATTGGTTTTCTTCCGCAGGAGGATCGGTTCTCTCCGGGAGCGACGGTGGAGTCGGCTCTGGCGTCTGCACTCGCCGATCAAGCACTGGAGCCGCACGAACAGGATACGCAAATCAACATCGTTCTCAGCAAGTTCGGTTTCGAGGACGTTCATCGTCCCGTGGAGGAACTATCCGGCGGTTGGCGAAAGAGGTTGGCGCTGGCCCGCGAGATCGTTCAGCGGCCGGACCTGCTCCTCTTGGATGAGCCCACGAATCATTTGGACCTCGAAGGCATTCAGTGGCTTGAGGAATTGCTGCTTGGCGTACCGTTTGCCTTTCTGGCCGTCAGCCACGATCGGTACTTTCTGGAGCGCGTGACCGACCGCGTCGTGGAATTGAACCCGGTCTATCCCGAAGGCTTTTTCAGTGTAAGCGGTAGCTATAGTTTTTTTCTGGAGAAACGTGCGGATTTTCTCGAGGCCCAGAAAGCCCAGCAGGTGGCGCTGGCCAGCATCGTCCGGCGCGAGGCCGCTTTCCTAAAATCGAACTCCAAGGCTCAGCGGACCAAATCGAAATCGCGAATCGACGAGGCCTACCGGCTTAAGGATGAGCTTCGCGAGCTGAATCAGCGCAACACTCAATCCGCGACCGCGGGCATCGAGTTTGACGGCACCGGCCGTAAGTCGAAAAAGCTTTTGGAGGCCAAGGGACTCGCCAAATCCTTCGGCAACAAGCTGTTGTTCAGGGATGTCTCGCTGCTGCTTTCGCCCGGCACGCGTCTGGGCCTCCTGGGCTCCAACGGCAGCGGCAAGACGACGTTAATCCGCGTACTCACCGGCGATCTACCGCCCGACGAAGGCACCATCAATCATGCGGACCATCTGCGGGTCGTTGTGTTCGACCAGATGCGTGAGGAACTGCCCCAGGATGTATCCTTGCGGCGTGCCCTGGCGGGCAAGGACGATAGCGTGTCCTTTGGCGGGCGGAATGTTCATATCGGCTCCTGGGCCAAGCGGTTTCTTTTCCGCCTCGATCAACTCGATATGCCGGTGGGTGATCTTTCCGGTGGCGAACAAGCTCGGATTCTCATCGCCCGCCTGATGCTCCGCCCCGCCGACCTGCTCATTCTGGACGAGCCGACCAACGATCTGGACATCGCCTCTCTGGACGTGCTCGAGGAGAGCCTCTGCGAATTCCCCGGCGCGATCGTGTTGGTGACGCACGATCGATTCATGCTCGATCGCGTTTGCACGGAAATCCTGGGACTCGACGGCCGGGGCCGCGTGGGGCGGTACGGAAACTGTGCTCAGTGGCAAACCGCTCAAACTCGCCGCGCCCAGGGAAAAAATGAAATCGTTGCGAAAACCAAGTCGAAGAAATCAAAGACGGCGGCCGATCGAACAGTCCTGACCGCCGGCGAGAAGAAAGAACTCCAGGAAATGGAGGAACGAATTCAGGAAGCGGATGAACGGGTGAATACGTGCGCCCAGGCGATGGAAGATCCCGAAGTCGCGGGGGACCACGTCGAAGCGCAAAGACGATGGGAGGAACTGGAGGCGGCCAGGAATCTCGTCAAGGCGCTTTATGCCCGCTGGGAGGAACTGGAGGCCAAGGCGAACTGATGTACCGGAGCTTTGGAGTCCGCATCACGCACGGGCGCCAACGCGGCACGTCCGGCTCTTTCCGTCCTTTGTGTCGAAAACCGTAACCCGCTTCGACATTCTTGATTCGCCATTCTACATTGTCGGGGCCATGCGGTCTCATGATCTCAACAGCGCCCTTTCGCTCCTTCGGGATCTTCCCATACGTATCGTCTTTGGCCCCGACTGCCTGTCGCAAATCGGTTCCGCCGCGAAAGAGATCGGAGCAAGACGCGCGCTGCTCGTGACCGACCCCGGGATCGTGGCCGCGGGTCACGTGGAGCGTGCATTGTCTAGCCTGAGAGTTGCCGGCGCACAAACCGTCGTTTTCGACGGCGCCGCCGAAAACCCGACGACGCAGCACGTGGACGCGGGCCTCGAAATCGCACGATCGGCCGAGCCGGACGCCTTGATCGGGTTGGGGGGGGGCAGCGCCATGGATTGTGCGAAAGGGATCAATCTCCTCTTAACCAACGGCGGCCGGATCGCCGACTATTGGGGGATCAACAAAGCCGTCAAACCGTTGTTGCCGCTGATCGCCGTTCCTACGACGGCCGGCACGGGAAGCGAAGCCCAGTCGTTCGCGTTGATCAGCGACGAGATCACCCACCGCAAAATGGCCTGCGGCGATCGAAGACTGCCGATGGGGGGCGGATTGCGACCGCGCGCGGCCATTCTCGACCCCGATCTGATCCAGAGCGCGCCGCACACGGTGGCCGCGGCCGCGGGCATGGATGCCCTTGCTCACGCCGTCGAAACCTCCGCCACGAACGTACGCAATCCCCTTTCACGAAAGCTCTCCAAGTTCGCGTGGGACTTACTGATTTCTTCGTTCGGCGATTACTTGTCCGGGCCGGGAGACTCCGATGCCCGCGCGGGGATGCTACTGGGCGCCCATCTGGCCGGTGCGGCCATCGAACAATCGATGCTCGGGGCGGCGCACGCCGCGGCCAACCCGCTGACGGCTCGATTCGGTATTCGCCACGGTCAGGCTGTCGGGCTGATGTTGCCTCACGTTGTTCGATTCAATTGTGCCGGTCGGGATAATCCGTATTCGGATTTAGAATCGGACCTGGAGAAGCTCGTCTCGCTCGTCGCAGGATTGCTCGACGCTGTGGGGTTTCCCTCCCGACTTTCGCAATGCGACGTACCCCGTACAGCGCTACCGGAACTGGCCGAATTGGCGGCATTGGAATGGACGGCGCAATTCAACCCAGTCCCCGTGACGGCAACGGAATTTCTGCGGATGTATGAAGCCGCCTGCTGATGGCTACGGCTAACGCGCCCCAATCGTCACGCCTGCTCGCGGCAGCCTCCGTCCGTCGCCGCGAGGCTGGACGCCCCGGTGCCCCCCGAAAGGCTGAGTGCACCGCACCAAGCATCAGGCTACAGCAGCGTCCCGCGCAGCATGACCGAGGCGATGCTGAAGTAAATGATGATCCCGACGACGTCGACAAGGGTAGCCACAAACGGCGTGGACGATACGGCGGGGTCAAGATTCAGCCTTTTCAATACGATCGGCAGCATCGATCCCACCAGCGTGCCGTACAAGACCACGCCGATCAGGCTGCCGCCCACCGCCAAACCCAATAAGCCGTAATGCGGCCCGAAGGATTCGATTCGCCAGGGCCAGAGCACAACGCGGACCACCGCGATCAATCCCAGCACGACCCCCAAGGCGAGACCGATCCCGATTTCGCGATAGAGCACTCTCCACCAATCGGTCAATGCAACTTCGCGAATGGCCAGCGCGCGAATGATCAGCGAAGCCGCCTGCGACCCGCTGTTGCCGCCGCTGCTGAGGATGAGCGGCAAGAACAGCAGCAGCACGGCCGCCTTTTCCATCTCTTTCTCGAAGAACCCCATGGCGAAAGAGGTCAACAATCCGCCGACAAAAAGCAGGGACAGCCAGATCGCTCTTTTACGGATCATTTGGGCAAAACCGACGTTCATGTACGGGGCATCAAGAGCTTCCAACCCTCCCATCCGATGAATATCCTCGGTCACTTCCTGTTCGGCCACGTCCATCACGTCGTCCACGGTGATCATGCCCACGAGCAATCCACCGGTATCGACGACGGGTAGCGCCACGCGGTCGAGCCGCTGAAACTCTCGGACGGCCTCTTCCTGATCCTGATCCGCCCGCAAGGCGTTGAACGTTCGATCCATCACGTCGCTCAACCGGGTGGCTGGATCGGCCAGAATGAGTTGGCGAAGGCGGATATCGTCCACCAGGAGTCCCATTTCATCCACCACATAAATGACATTGAAGGTCTCCTTGTCGCGGCCCACCTTACGGATCAGCTCGAGGACTTGGGCGACGGTCCAACCCTCGCGGACGGCCACGTAGTCGGGAGTCATCCGCCGGCCGATCGACTCGGGTGGATACCCCAAAAGCTGCTTAGCGATTTGTCGCTCGTCAGGTGAGAGCAGGGCGATCAGCCGCTGCGTGACGGCACCGGGGAGCTCTTCGAGGAGCGCGGTGCGGTCGTCCGGGGCCATGGCGTTGAGCACGCCGGCGACTTGTTCCTGGCCGAGGCTGCGGATCAAGCCTTCCTGAGTTTCGAGTGGCAGGTATTCAAAAATCTTGGCGGCCAGTTCCCGCGGGAGGATGCGGAACAGGACTCCCACGTCCTGTGGAGACATGTCCGTGAAGACCTCGGCAATGACGTCGGGGGTGAGCCCGGTGAGCGTCTCGCGGATTTCGCCAAACTGCTTGTTGGCGATCATCTCCTCGATGTCAGGGCCGATTAGGTGTCCGAGCATGATTGACTCAGAGTGCTCGTCCGATTTTCCAGTAGCGAGCCGCGGGCTTCAGCCCGCGCGAGATTTCGAACAGTTCAAACGCACGTTTTTCTGATGACCGGATTCGGCCGGTGCTACCTGTGGGCCATCCGCCTGCGCAGCTAGCCTTTCAGCCGTGCTCGACGCGAATCCCGTTTTCCGACGCGGCCCTTCTCACTCAACACGCGCATGGCCCCGAGGTCATAGATACGTTCGCCACCGTTGGCGCAGCAATCGGCCGGCACCTCCACCGGCGAGACCGTCCCGAGTACCGCAACGGTGACGGACATTCGCATGATCCGCCGCGAACCGCAATTCGGGCATCGCGTCTGTGGCAAGTCGTCAATCGTCAACGGTGTCGATTTTGGCCGAGATGGAGGGGTAATAGTATACGACCGCCCCCTCTTTGGTAATCTTACCATTCGTGTAGACGAGCGTGCCGCCGAAGGTAACGCTCTTGATGGCATACAGTTTCTCACCACGACGGCGCCGCGAGGAAACTCGCGATCGTGAAGATTGCCTGGGCGTTACCAATCGACTCCCGAATCTCGTCCGGGCTCAGCCCGTCGGTTACATCTCCTCGCGGGCCTTTTCAGTGAAACGGATGGCACCGCGAAGCACCAATCGCTTAATTCGAACCAGAACATCCATGTTCGATTCATTCTACGCTCGCGATGCCCGGTCGCACACGCTGGCGGAGCCCTACGCCGACACCGGCAGCACCTGGTCGCACGGCTGCGTCATCGACCTCGGGTCCAAGACCTTGTCAAGTTCGGCATCCGGCATCAGCTTCCTCGCCTTCGCCACTTCCCGGACCGTTTTGCCCGTCTGATACGCCTCCTTGGCAATGGCCGCGGCCTGGTCATACCCCACAATCGGCGCCAGGCTCGTACACATCGCCAGCGATCCTTCGATCAAATCCTTGCACCGCTCCTCGTTGGCCTCGATTCCGGCAACACAACGATCCGCGAACACCCGCACTCCCGCCGAAAGCAACCGCACCGACTCCAGTAGGTTGTGCGCCATAACGGGCATCATCACATTCAGCTCGTAGTGCCCGTCACGGCAGCCGATCGTGACGGCCAAATCGTTACCGATTACCTGCGAAGACACCTGGATCAGCATCTCACACATCACCGGGTTGACTTTCCCCGGCATGATGCTGCTGCCCGGTTGCGTCTCCGGCAGCTTGATCTCCCCGATCCCGCAGCGTGGTCCGCTGCCCAACATGCGGATGTCGTTGGCAACCTTGGTCAGCGCCACCGCAATCGTCCGGAGTTGCCCGCTCACCTCGCACACCGCGTCCTTGGACGATTGCGCTTCAAAGTGGTCCTCGGCCTCGACAAACTCGATGCCGGTGACTTTCGAAAGCACCGCGGCCATGCGCCGGCCGAACTCGGGATGCGTATTGATCCCCGTTCCCACGGCCGTCCCGCCGACCGGCAACTCGCGCAGCGCCCGAACCGCCTTGTTCGCGCGAAGCGCGCTGAGTTCCGCCTGCCGCGCGTATCCGGCGAATTCCTGCCCCAGGAGCACCGGCGTCGCGTCCTGAAGGTGCGTGCGGCCGATTTTGACGACCTTTGCAAACTCGCCCGCCTTCCGCCGCAACGCCGTCGTCAGGTGTTCCAGCGCCGGGATCAAATCGAGTTGAATCGACTCCGCCGCGGCGACGTGAATCGCCGCCGGAATCACGTCGTTGGACGACTGCCCCATGTTCACGTGATCGTTGGGGTGAACCGGTTCGCGCGATCCGATCTTCCCTCCGGCCAACTCGATCGCCCGATTGCTGATGACTTCGTTGGCGTTCATGTTCGTGCTGGTCCCCGACCCGGTCTGAAAAATGTCGAGAACAAAGTGCGGGTCGAGTGTGCCGTCAACGACTTCCTGTGCCGCCCGCACGACAAGGTGGGCACGCTTCTCGTCAAGCTTTCCCAGATCGCGGTTGACCCGCGCGGCCGCCTGCTTGATCAGCCCCATGGCCCGAATGAACCGCCGCCCGAACCGGTACCCGCTGATTGGAAAGTTCTCCACCGCCCGCTGCGTCTGGGCCCCCCAGTACGCCCACGCGGGAACCGTCATGGCGCCCATGCTGTCTTTCTCGCTACGTGTCTCGCCGGACATTTCCATCTCCTCACACTCGGCTCACGGCACATTCCGTCGGCCTATGTGCCATCGTACTCAGCAAGCGGTTAGGCTGGTAGCCAGGCCGGGCACACGAAGTCGATGCAGCCGACTCGACGTGAGATTTTTTGACCGGGTGCCGCATCGGTTCCGACTTTTCCGTCGGCGAGTTTCCATTTGACCATTGCGTTGCCGCGATCCGCGGGGGTTCGCCGCGAACCGGAGGTCTGCAAGATGTTGATCGATGTATTTCTGACGTTCACCGTCCTGGGCGCCGCTTCGCCGGTTGCCACACCCAACCGGCAGGCTGCCGAAATGCTCTTCGCGGACGGCCAATTCGAAGAGGCCCGGCAGGCCTATTCCGCCCTGAAAACTCAAATCGGCGAGACCCCGGAAGTTATCGTTCGACTCGGAGAGCTCTCCCTGCTTTCCAATCGTCTTGACGAAGCCGTGGTGCTTCTCTTGCGCGCCCGGGAACTTGAACCCGCAAACCGGCGGTGCAAGGAGCTTCTCCCCGAAGCCTACTATCGCCAGGACGATTACGCTCGCGCGGCAGCTGACGCCAAGCGAAGGTCCCGTTTCAACGGGAGTCTCGACCATTCCGGATACCGCGCTCGCGTCCCGTTTGGGCAATGCTCGGATCGGGAGCGCGCCGGGGGTCGTGGCTCGGTTCGCATTCGCGGCGTCAGGGCATGTACATTTCGTTGTTTTTTCGCACCCAGCGGACGTCCGCACCGACGGCCAGCCGCAGCCGCGCTGCGAGGCTCGCGGTGTGATGCTGAATGTGCCGGATGTTTTGCAACTGGTGCTCGAGCTTCGACATCGTCTTGTGCCAGGAGAACCCGGATTCCGACGTGTCGAGGTCCAGTTTTTCCACGCCGGCGTCGATCTTTTCGTCGCAGATCCGCCAGTAATCAAGCAGTTGTTCCTTGGTGTACGGCTCGAGAATCTTCGGCCCGCTGCCCGGCGGCCAGGGTAAGTCCTCGTATCCGGGGCGGTGGTGCTCCCAGGGGTGAAAGTCCTCTTCTCGCTGCTGCAAGTAGAGGTCGGTGCCATGAAGCGTGTGGTAGACTATGCGCCAGAACGGGACGGGGTGCTCGTTTCCCTTGCACGCGGAGAGCGGGCCCACATCCGCCCACATCGAATCGGGACACAGTTCGACGGCCTGCTTCAACATGTTCATGGCCGCGTGGTATTGGCTCTTGAGTGCCGCGCGAATGTTCATGGCCGCATCTCCTTTCGCAAACCGAATGATCCGCGGATGAGTGTACCGTCAGGGTCCCGGCGCGCCGAGAATTCGGGAGTAGATAATCCGCAGATTCACGCAGAGTGACGCAGATTCCGTGGGGCGCCAAGATGCCACGCGCGGAACGGGAGAATCGAATCAAACGGGCGGGAGGGCAGTGGCCGAGCGGGAAGTAATCGCGGGTTGGATGGGCCACCGGGTTTTTGTTGGAAGGTATCGGAATCGCCCGGCCTTACGCCGGGATGCCCATCGATTCCTGAAACCGGCCACATCGGCCAAGTCCACGTCGCCGTCGTCATCGAAGTCGAATAGCCCGTAGCCGGCCGCCGGAGGAAGCTAGCAAGGCCTCCGCTTCGGCGGCGTCGACCTTTCGGGCGTGCATCACCAAGGCGAGTTTCACCTTGCCGCCGGAACGGCGAAGAAGCTCGATCGCTTCGGGTCGGGAGAGCGAAGTGAGGGTCTGAAGGATGCGGATGCCGCGGTCGATGAGCTTGGCGTTGGCAGTGGTGTTCACATCGATCATCAGGTTTTCGTAGACCTTTCCGAGTTGGGTCATGGCGATGGTGGTCAACATATTGAGGACAATCTTGGTGGCCGTGCCGGCTTTCAGGCGCGTGCTGCCGGTGAGCACTTCCGGGCCGGTGATGACGCGGATGGAAACATCGGCCCCGTCGGGCACTTCTTCGCGCGGAACGCAGGCAAGGAAGACGGTTTTCGCTCCGCGCTGCCGTGCTCGGCCAATGGCACCGTGAACGAAGGGCGTGGTTCCGCCGGTGGCGATGGCGATGACGACATCGCACGAATCAATAGCGCGCTCGTCGATGGCCGCGGCACCGTCCTCGGGGCGGTCCTCGGCTCCTTCGACGCTGCGCGTCAGCGCAGGCAATCCACCGGCGATGATACCCTGAACCATTTCGGGTTCGGTGAGAAACGTCGGCGGACATTCGGTGGCGTCAAGGACGCCGAGTCGCCCGCTGGTGCCGGCGCCGACGTAGATGAGCCGCCCGCCATTCTTGAATGCGTGAACGACGAGTTCGATGGCCCTGCAAATGTCATCGCGGGCCGCGGCCACGGCGCCCGACACGGTGGCATCCTCGGCGTTCATTTGGTCGACGGCGTCCCCGATGCTCAGCGTGTCAAAGTCGAGTGTCCGCGGGTTGCGGTGCTCGGTGGTGAGGTGCCCGCGATCGTCCATGATCCGTTCCACTAGTCTAGACGCTCGTTCGCTAGCAATCATTCACCGGGCTTCACGGCCCGGTCAGGTTTGTCACCAGCGCTGCCGCGTCCGCCGAGCCGACCGAATCGTCTCGCAACGCGTCCGAACAGGCACACATCGGCACACGGCCGCCGCCGAAGCAATTTGCAGGACGGCAAAGTCAGCTCGATCGTGATCGCCATCGAAATTGGCGTCACCTCCGCGGCGGCGGCATTCATCCGGCACGCGATCGCCATCGCCGTCGAGCGACCACCCGGCGGCCAAGTCGCAATCATCCGGGCGGCTGTTCCAATTGCAATCCCCGTCGAGCCCTGTGAAAACATCGGCGACATCGGCCGTGCAATTCCCGTTTCAGTCGAGGTCGACTCGAGCGAATTGAAGGTTGCGACTCTGGGACGAGTTCGGTGGAAAGGCGTCCCACACCAGCGCCCATCGGCTCGAGGCCCTGGCCGTTTCCCGCCTGCGCGGGAGGCTCCTCATACAAGAAATCCTTTTTCGCGTTCGAGTTGAGTAGGGCAGGCGGCGAAAGCAGCAGGCCGGAAGCGACGGTGTTTTTCGGCAGGACCCAAGCTCCTGCGGCCGCGATGAGAACCATCGCCCCCCGCACGAACTGCCGATTCGTCGGACCGAATTCCGGGTGTGAGAACATAAGGGGCGACCTTCGCGAAAAACCCAACGGCCCGTTTCCGAGCCGGTACGGGCCAATTGCTTGAAATTTACCCATTGGAGTGGGGATTCTTCCCTGCAATTTATTTTGGAATCGCTTTTAGGGCGAAGGGAGCTTGCGACCGGGGCGACGCTGGTCTAGGCTTTTCCTCGTTTTCCGTGGATTCAAACGTGGAGCCTGAAACATGAGTTCTTGGAATGAAGATTGGAATCGAAGAGATTTTCTCCTGGCGGCGGCTGGGGGCGCAGCGGCATGTTGCCTTGGCGGGTGTTCGAACCTGTCGCAGCGAACCGTGGCGACGGCGCCGTTGCGAGCCGAACCGGTGGACAAGGCCCGTTGGCCGGAGTTTGCCCAGATCGCGCTTTCGCGGATCAAATCCGGCGGGTGTTCCTACGGCGATATCCGGCTAATCGAATCGCGCGAGCAATCGGTCAACGGCCAGGATCGGCGCATTTCCAACGTCAACGAAGGGTTCGACAGCGGCTACGGCATTCGCGCCCTGTACCAGGGGGCGTGGGGCTTCGCGGCCAATTCGGGTTTTTCGACGGACGGTGTGCGGTCCACGGCGGATCGGGCGGTGGAGATCGCTCGAGCGAGTTGGTCCTTGATGAAGTCGCCCGTGCGTCTCGCGGACGAACCGGCTCACAAGGACAAAGTCACCACCGCATTCAAAACCGACCCCTTCGGCGTGTCGCTTCATGAAAAGTGCGACCTCCTTTCCAAAGTCATGGAAGCCATGCACCAGGAAAAGGGGATTATCCGCTCGAACGCGAGCCTCTGGGCTCAGCGGGACATCAAGCATTTCGCCTCCACCGAGGGGGCGGCTATCGATTTCGATTTGTTGGCGGTGGGAGGCGGGTTCGCGGCCACGGCGAAAAAGGACTCGGATTTTCAATCGCGAAGCTTGGCGCTGCCCTATTATCGCACAGGTTACGAGCACGTTCTCGACGCCAAGTTCCTGGACCAAGCCCCGCGAGTCGCCGCGCAAGCCGCGGAGAAAGTGGCCTCCCGGCCGCCGGAGCCGGGCAAGTACGACCTGGTGCTGGATTCGCACCATCTTTCGCTGACGATCCATGAAAGCTGCGGGCATCCGACCGAGTTGGATCGCGCTTTGGGGTACGAGGCGAACTATGCGGGAACGAGTTTCCTCACGCCGGAGAAGCTCGGCAATTTCCGCTACGGCTCCAAGGCCATCAATCTCGTCGCGGACAACACCCGGCCGGGGGCCCTGGCGAGCACAGGCTACGACGACGACGGAGTGCAGGGGCAACGCTGGCCGATCATCGAAGAAGGCGTTTTCAAGGGGTACTCATCTAACCGCGAGGTGGCCCCCCAGATCGGCCAGAAGCGCTCGGCCGGTTCCTGCCGGGCGGACGGCTGGCGGAGCGTGCCGATTGTACGCATCGCCAATGTCGGCCTTGAGCCGGGCGACAAGACCTTCGACGAGCTGTTCGACGGCATCAAGGACGGCATTTACATCGAGGGCCACGGCAGCTTCAGCATCGATCAGCGGCGATACAACTTTCAGTTCGGCGGCGATGCTTTCTGGGAGATCAAAAACGGCAAACGCGGGGCGATGCTCAAGAACGTCATCTACAACGGAATCACGCCGGAGTTTTGGAATAGTTGCGACGGAGTTGCCAACAAGGACCATTGGCGGCAATATGGTTTTATTTCCTGTGGAAAGGGCCAGCCGGGCCAGTCGGGCTGGATGACCCACGCGGCCAGCCCGGCGCGCTTCCGGCAGGTAAGCGTGATTGACCCCACGGGGGTGAAGCTGGAGGGGAAGGTGTAGGCGGATCAAGGCGCGACGATGGCACGATCGGCTCACGAAGGGAATAGAAAAAGAGAGAACAGAATCATGACCAATCCTTTGGCCCAGGAAGTTGATTTTCGCCGCATCGCGGAGACCGTACTTGCCGCATCCAAGGCGAACGATACGTACGTCGGCCTCAACGACTCCGAGGGGATGACCCTGCGCTTCGCCAACAACCAGGTGGTGCAATACGTTTCCGAACGTGGGCCGAATGTGTCGATCCGCGCGGCGTTCGGCAAGAAGGTCGGGGCGGCCTCGACCAACCGGCTGGACCAGGATTCGCTGCTCGCGACGCTTCGCCGGGCGGAGGAACTGGCCCAACTCGCCCCGGAGGACCCGGAATACATGCCGCCACTACCACAGCAGAAGTACATGGACCTCAAGACGCACACCGCGGCGACGGCGCGGGCGACGCCGGCCGACCTTGCCTCCAGAGCCAAGCCGGTGATCGAACGCTGCGAGCGGAACAAGCTCGTCGGAGCCGGAATCTTGTCGACTTCGGCCGGTTGCCGCGGGACGGCCAACTCGGCCGGTCTGTTTGGGTTCGAGGAGTCCACCAGTTCGGAGTTTTCGCTCACCGCCACGGCCTCGTCGACGGATAGCTCCGGATGGACCATGAACTCGCACCGCAGTATTGACCGGCTCGACATCCGCGATCGTGCCCAAAACGCCGTGCAGAAGGCCGTGTTGTCCGCCAACCCCGTGGAGTTAGCCCCCGGCAAGTATCCGGTGATTCTGGAACCGGCCGCCGTGGCGGGGGCGATGGGGATGATGTCCTTCGCCTTAAACGCCAAGAGCTATTACCGCGGGAACAGCGCCTTCGCGGGCAAACTCAACACGAAGATCCTCGACGACCGGATCACGATGCACACCGATCCCTCACACCCCGACCTGTTGGGCAGTCGTTTCGGCGGCGAAGGACTGGCGGCACGGAAAATGACTTGGGTGGGAAACGGCGTGCTCAAACAGCTCTTCTACGACCGCTTCACGGCCAAAGAGCACAACGTCGAACCGACCCCCTTCCCCTCGGCGCAGGTCCTCAGCATTTCGGGAAAGGTTGCCCGTTCCACCGAGGCCCTGATTCGAGACACCGATCGCGCCGTGCTGGTCACCAATTTCTGGTACATTCGCTCCGTTGACCCGCGGGATCTGACCATCACGGGCATGACCCGCGACGGAACGTTCCTCGTCGAGAACGGCAAAATCGTTTGCGGCGTGAAGAACTTCCGCTTCCACGATAGCCCCTTGCGGGCCTTTGCCAAAATCGACGCGGCCACCGCTCCACAGGAGGCCATCACCATGGAACGCGGAAAAATGCTCCTGCCCGCGATGAGATTGCCGGAATTCAACTTCTCGAGCGTGACGAAGTTTTGACGGCCGAGGCAAGGCGCAGCGGCGATAGACCACGGTTCATTGGCACGGCGCCGGACAAGCCGCCCCGCCCTTGAAGGCATCGAGCACGGCCAGACATCGCCCAGTTCGCTGATCCCATCCCCGCCGCAGGGAATGATGTCGCCGTCTGGGCTGTCGTCCATCGTTCCATAGCCCGCCACAAAGCAAATTGTATCGCCCGATTCCACGATTCCGGAATGGTCGACGTCGCCGTAAGTGCCCAGGGCTATTGACAACAAGTCCCCGGCAAGAGCGACCGATTCCTTCGTCAAGGTTGCCCAACCGCTCCTGCGATTTGACCGCAGGAGGATTCGCGCCGCTGACTGGCGCAGGATTGCGCACGGTCATATAGAATGCCACGACTGTGACCATGATCGTGGCCGACAGACTCGTGAAAGCGTTCCCTTCCGCGGCCGGTAGCGAGAAACGCGCCGTCGACGAACTGAGTTTTTCGGTCGAGAAAGGGCGAATCTTCGGCCTGCTCGGTCCCAATGGAGCGGGCAAGACGACGACGCTGCGCTTGTTGTCGGGAATGATGGCTCCCACCAGCGGTTCGGCGTGGCTCGCCGGTTTCGATGTTGCAACCCACGCACAGGAAGTAAAACGAGTCATCGGCTTCCTCACCGCCAACACCGGCCTGTATCAGCGGCTGACACCTCGCGAGCTGTTGATCTATTTCGCCGAACTTCACGACATGCCCGCAACCCGCGCCGCCGAGCGCGCCGACCACCTAATCGGTTGGCTCGGGATCAAGGAATTCGAGACCCTTCCCTGCGGGGCTCTTTCCACGGGACAGAAGCAGCGCGTAAACATCGCCCGTACCCTCGTGGCTGACCCGCCCATCCTCATCCTCGACGAACCCACCCTCGGACTCGACGTATTGAGCAACCGCGTCATCCTCTCGTTCATTCGACGCGAACGCGATGCGGGCAAGACCATTCTTCTGTCCACCCATTACCTCGACGAGGCCGAATCGCTTTGCGACCGCATCGGCTTGCTGCACCGCGGGCGCCTGGTTGCCCTGGGCGATTTGACTGCTTTGCAGTCCCTCTCCGGCGAAACGCGATTGAGCAATGTTTTCCTAAAACTCGTCGGATCGGAAGAACCAGTCCCCGCCGGGGGAGTCGCCGGATGATCTTCTTCCGTCGCGTGAGCACCGTCTATCGCAAGGAACTCAAGGACATCCTTCGCGATCGGCGCACGCTGATCGCGATGATCGTCGTGCCCATCGTCCTTTATCCTCTTCTGATGGTCGGTTCGATCCAGGCCGTCAGTTTTCAGGCAGAATCCTTGCAAACCGAAAAACTCATGTTGGGCGTCATCCGCGATACCCATCGGGATTCCCTGACCGACCTGATTCGCCACGACGCCGAGCACTTGGATCGCGAAAAATCACTCAGCACTCCCGCGGGCGACACCCGAACGGTTCGGCCCACATCGATCGATCTGACCGAGGCCCGTGTCGCCGTGTTTGAACGGCGCGACGCCCTCGAAGACGCGATCCGCAATCGGCAAATCCAGGCCGGCGTCATTTTCGAGCCGGACGAGCTGGTCAACGCCCTCGACCGGCAGAACCATATTCAGATCCCCGCCGATCTGGAGGAAGTCCGCAGCGCGTCCGCGGCCCGGCGTCTTCAGGAAATGATTCAACGGGTCGGACGGCAAAGCGCCTTCGCTCGTCTCGACCAGATCGGTTTGCCCCGCACTCTCTTCGAGCCGTTCACCGTCACGTTGGTCAATCTCGCTTCGCCGCCCTCCATCCTCGGACAAATCCTGCCCTTGATTCTCGTTCTCATGACCGTTACCGGAGCCATCTACCCGGCCATCGACCTGACCGCGGGGGAACGCGAGCGCGGCACGCTCGAATCGGTCATGGTCTGTCCGATCCCGGTGTTCGACCTCATCGTCGGCAAGTTCCTGGTGGTCACGACGATTGCGATACTCGGCGCGGCCCTCAATCTCGCCAGCGTCAGCGCCACCGTCTACTTCGGCGGGTTTCATCAACTGGTCGCCAAATCCGAAGGCGGCATTCCCATCGCAAAAATGTTGTTCGTGCTCTTGGCCCTGGTGCCCTTCGCCGTGCTCATGTCCGCGATCATGATCGCCGTCTGCAGTTTTGCGCGGACGTTCAAGGAGGCACAAAACTACGTGACCCCGGTGATCCTGGCCGTGCTGATCCCCGGTGGGTTCGCCGCATTCCCCACCGCCCGGCTCGAAGGCATCCACCTGGTCATGCCCGTCGCAAACATGGTACTTCTGGCCCGCGAGGTGCTACTCGGGGCGACTGTTCCCGGCTGGCAGGTTGCGACGGTGCTTCTGTCCACCACGTTGTATGCGGCCGCGGCCGTCGCCATCGCGACCAATCTCTTCGGCCAGGAGGCCGTTTTGTTTTCCGATGTCGCTTCGCTCAAAACAACACTTTCTCGAAAGATCATCCGCCCCCGTAGTAAGCCCACGGTGTCCACGGCGCTGCTGCTGGTCGCACTGCTTTTCCCCGCTTGGTTCTTCGTCCAATCGGCATTGAATCCCGCCGAAGGCGAGGACCCTTCAAGGCTTTTCTTCGGCACAGCCATCTTTATGCCCATCATGTTCGTGCTGCTCCCCGCGGCCGTGTTGGCCTACGCCCGGATCGATGTCACGGAGACCTTAAACCTTAAAACGCCCTCTCTTCGTTACCTCGTCGCCGCACTCTTTCTAGGCGCGACGGCGTGGATCCCATTACACGAGTTGACGCTTTTGCAACAGCTCGTTTTTCCGATTCCCGCGGGTCTGGCCGACCAGTTCAAGAAAATGGAAGAAGCCCTCCGCCGGCTCGACCCCGCGCAGGCGATACTGCTCGTCGCATTGGTCCCGGCTGTCTGTGAGGAGCTGCTCTTTCGAGGGCTGCTTCTCAGCGGCCTCACCACGGCCACTCGCTGGGGAGTCGCCTTGTTGGTCTCCGCGGTGATTTTCGGCATCTTTCATTTTCTCGCGTTTCGGTTCGTTCCGACGTTCGCGATGGGTTTGCTGCTGGGGTTCCTCTGCCTGCGCGCTCGATCCATCGTGCCTTGCATCCTCGCCCACTTTCTTCACAACGCCCTTGTCGCGGCAACGCTCTACTGGCCGTGGCGCTCCTGGATCGGCATGCCTGCTGTTGAGACCGCTTCGCACTTGCCTGGGGCCGTGCTCGGGATCGGCGGAATTCTTTTCGCAATCGGCCTGGTATTGACCTCGAAACGAGTTGAAGTGCGGGGAGCGAATCGTTCGGCACCACGCTGAGTCCGGGCCGGTCCCAGCGCGGCGGGATCCCGATAAATCGCGACTCCGCATCGGAAGAAGTCCCGTTGGGACGGCTGAACAGCGCGGCGACGAGTCGTTCCCAATGGGATCGAAGAGGATTCCTGGGCCGTTCCTAACGGGCCGGGATGGTCCTGCCGTCCATCATATTTCCCCCAACTATTGCTGTGCGATGGATAGGCCACCCGGCCTAGGCCTAGGGGACATCGACGTACTCGCCACAATGTGGACACGATTGGACGGTATTGTGTTGAGATGAAGGATATGTCGATACGCGTCCACATTCATCGCAAGATGCGTCGATCGCAGCTTCAGGTTCGTGGGATTTCCTATCGCGTGCGAGCGCTTGACGGTCCGCGAGCAATTGTCGGGCGCGCGGCGCAATCTCTTCGTTTTGAACGAATACTTCGATACCGCGCGGCGCGATCATCAACGAGGTCTGAAGCGTTCCGGCGGCGAATCGATCCTTCACGAATGCATCGATGCCCTGGTCGGCCAGCCAAAGGGCGACGATTTCGGCTTCTGCAATGTCGGCCGCTCGGTATACAACGGGCATTGCTCGCGAATAGCGTTTTTCCGCGCATCGGTCAAGCGGTGGACACGCGCATGAGTGAACCGCCGATCTTTCGAAGGGTCGTCACCGTCAGCCTTGCCCTTTGGTGAGCGTCGTGTTGTCCGCGAAGCGGACCCCACAACTCGCGGCTCGGATGGGGCACTCTCTAATGTCGGGCGGCGGGTTCGACGGGGTGCATTTCGCCGGTGCGGGCGCGTTCGCGCAAGGTGTCGAGGGCTTCGCGGACTTCGTTGGCCATCTGGGCGTTGGGAAAATCGCGGACGAGGTCGAGGCCGACGCGGAGGGCGTCCTGCCAGCGTTTTTCCTTCACGGCGAAGCGGAATTGGAGGCCGAGTTGGAGCAGTTTTTCCTTGAAGACGTGGCGGGCCTCGGTCTGGAGCGATTGGGCTTCGGCCGAGGAGAGGTATTGATCGAGTTCTTTGAGGACATCGATGGCATGGTCGGTATCGCTTCTGCGGACGGCTTCCTGCCATTCGGCGCGGAGCGATTGCTTGTGTTGATCCTGAAGCAGCTTCATACGGTCCATGAGGCTGAGCACCTTGGCGTCGTTGGGCAGGGCATTGATCAGTCGCTCGATCTCGCTTTGGGCGCGGTCCCACTGGTGGCCGCGGAAGTGGCCTTCGATGAGGGCAATGGCTTCGACCAGCTTGCCCTGGATCGCGTCGCGGCGGGCGGAGTCGAGTTCCTCGCGGAGGCGTTCGGCCTCGAGCTTGTAGCCGAAGCGGCGCTCGATGTCCTCGACGAGGGATAGGGCGGCCTCCCAATCCTCGCGGCGAATGTCGTCGCGAATGGCGGCGCGCATGGCGTCGATCTCCTGTTGGCGGTGGGCGAGTTGCTTGGCGGCGTCGGAAATTCGCGTGTTCTCGGCGATGGCGTCGAGGAGTTCGGACTGGCGGGCAACGATTTCAGACAGATCGCGAAGATCGGAAGCCTGTCGAAGGAGGTGAGCCTCGATCTTGAGCATGAGCGGGGCGAAGGTCATGGCCATGACCACGACGAAGATGGCAAAGGTCCCCGCCGCGATCATCCAAACGCTCGCCCGATCACCGTAGCCGATCAGGCCGAGGGCGACGAGCAAGCCGCCGCCGATGACGGCGGCGATGCAGAGTGCCGTTTGCAGCCAACGAAGTTGAGAGAAGCGCTCGTTGGAATAGGTCATAGCGTTTCCTGGACTCTCCGCCGCGGACAGCTTGGCTACCGGCCTTCCTGATTGAAATGGGGACGAACCGTCCCCACCGGGCCGATCACCGTGCGAATCGTAATGGTGGCGGGCTGTCCGTCAACCTTTGGATTGGGGAATGAAGGCGGCGCGGGTTGGCGGAAGTGATACTCACCGCAGGGGGTCTTGAAGTCCCTGGTAATTCCGATGTGCCGGGACCCGCCTTCCGGGCTGATGAAAGAACCCTTGGCATCGCGGACCTGGACCCATTTCGGTCGCCGTTCCGAATGGAGAAAAAGGTATATTTTACCACGGAGGCACGAAGTTCACGAAGCCGGATGCTCGGACCGCTTGCCCTCGCGTGCGGCGCGATCCTTGCGCGTTGCCTCGGCCGCGGCGACGGCTTTCGCCGCCGCCGTCAGTACGATCAAAGCGCCAGTCGTGGCGACGACGACCCAAATCAGAATGCTCCATCCGTTCACGCCGAAGATTCTCGTTTCACCAGGAAACACGGAGCCCGGAAGACCTATCGGAAGGTCCTTGGTCCCGCTTTGATTGCGTGCTCGCCAGTGGCGGCGGTTGCCGCTAGGCTGATTCCAGGGCAATAGCATGAAAAAAGTGAAGACAGGCGGAGGCTGGCCGGCGATCGGGTACGCGATCAAGACCGCGCGGAGGGCGGGCGGGATCGTCAAGTTTCTTCACGCGATGAGTAAGAAGAACACCTGCAAGACCTGCGCGCTGGGGATGGGCGGGCAGGCGGGCGGGATGGTCGATGAAACGGGCCGGTTCCCGGAGGTCTGCAAGAAATCGATGCAGGCCATGGCCGCCGATATGCAGGGGCGGATTGCTCCCGAGTTTTTCGCACGTTATTCGATCGCCGAGCTGGAACGGTTCTCTCCACGTGAATTGGAGCACATGGGCCGGCTGGTGCAGCCGGTCGTCGCGGGACCGGGTGACACGCACTATCGGCCGATTTCCTGGGACGAAGCGCTGGTCCGTTGCGTCGCGCAATTGAGGAAAACACCGGCGGAACAGTTCTTTTTCTATAGCAGCGGGCGATCATCCAACGAGGCGGCGTTTCTCATGCAGCTTTTCGCACGGCTGTATGGAACCAACCACGTCAACAATTGCAGCTACTATTGTCATCAGGCCAGTTCGGTCGGACTGGGAAGCGTGTTGGGAACGGGCGTGGGGACGATCACCCTTGATGATCTTGAGTCTTGCGATTTGTTCTTTTTAATCGGCGGCAACCCGGCCTCGAATCATCCTCGACTGATGCGGCAACTGGTCAAAATTCGGCGGCGTGGGGGACACGTTGTGGTGGTAAACCCCATGCGAGAAACCGGGCTGGTCAATTTCAGCGTGCCATCCGATCTGCGGAGCCTGCTGTTCGGCTCGGAGATCGCGAGCCTATACGTTCAGCCGCACATCGGGGGCGACATCGCGTTTCTGAGCGGAGTGGCCAAGCGATTGGTGGAACGTGGAGCCGTGGACGAGGGGTATGTCGGGCAGTTCACCGAGGGGTGGGAGGCGGTTCGCGAGCAGCTTGCAGGGCTGGAATGGGGTGAGATTGTGGAGCGCTGCGGCGTTTCGCGTGAGGTGATCGACGAAGTGGGCGATGCCTACGCCGGTGCGACGAACGCGGTATTCGCCTGGACGATGGGCATTACGCACCATCTTCACGGCGTCGACAACGTCCGGGCGATCGCCAATCTGGCGTTGACGCGCGGGATGATCGGCAAGCCCGGTGCGGGGCTGCTTCCGATCCGCGGGCATAGCAACGTTCAGGGCGTGGGCTCGGTGGGCGTGACGCCTCGACTCAAACAGGCCCTGTTCGATCGTCTCGAATCTCATTTTGGCGTGAAGCTGCCGACTTCGCCCGGGCTGGATACGTTAGGGTGTATCGAGGGAATGATTGAAGGGCGCATTCTCGCGGGTTGGTGCCTCGGCGGGAACCTATTTGGGGCGACGCCGGACGCAAGGGGAACGCAAGATGCGTACTCGAAGCTTGATTCGATCGTGTATTTCAGCACTACGCTGAACACTGGGCACGTGTTCGGCCGGGCAAAGGAAACGCTCATTCTGCCCATGTTGGCCCGCGACGAAGAGCCTCAATCCACCACACAGGAATCGATGTTCAGCTTTGTAAGGCTCAGCGAAGGCGGCCCGCCGCGTCACGAAGGGCCGCGAAGCGAGGTCGAAACCATCGCGACGATCGCGCAGTGCGTGCTTGGAGATTCCGGGCCGATCGATTGGCATGGCTTGCGGGAGCATCGCAGCATCCGAAAGTCGATTGCCGCAGTGGTTCCCGGCTACGAAGAGATTGCCCGCTTGGATGACAGCGGGCGGGAATTTCACATCGCCGGACGGGTCCTTCGACAGCCTCATTTCGCAACGCCGTCGGGGCGTGCCAAGTTCCACGTTGTGACGTTGCCGCAGGATTCCGTCGGCGACGAATTCGACCGACCGCTACGCCTCATGACGGTGCGGAGCGAAGGACAATTCAACACGGTGGTGTACGAAGACGAAGACCTGTATCGCGGGCAGGAGCGGCGAGACGTGATTCTGATGAACCGCGCCGACATCGAACGCCTCGGATTGGAAGAGAATCAACGCGTCACGGTTCGCAGCGCCGCCGGAGAGATGCGCAACATCCTCGTGCGGGAGTTCGAGATCCGCGCTGGCAACGCGGCCATGTACTACCCCGAGGCGAACGTGCTGATCCCCGCGACGGCGGACCCGGAATCGCGAACTCCGGCATACAAACATGTCGTCGTGGAAATAAGGGTGTCGTCAAGCGGACAGGTAAGACTCGAGGTACGGCGCTGACTTCCGGAATGAATTCCGGCGCGATCACAATCGGTCACGCCAGGTCCGATTCGTCCGACTTTTTTTTCCGAGGTCTTCCGGCAATCCCACGGCGGGTGGGCGCTTGCAGGAAAGCTGCCAGTGTTTGTCCTGCGGGGGTTTGCATGTTGGGGATGACCGACTCGACCGCCTGACGGAACGGAAGACGGGAAGCAAAAAGGGTGCGGTACGCCTCGCGGATTTCGATCACTTCTTCGCGAGAGATGCCGGCGCGGCGCAGGCCGACCCGATTGAGGCCGGCCACTTTCCCTTGCAAGTCGGTCAACGCAAAGGGCAAGACATCCATAACCACGTTGGCGTTTCCGGCAAGCATGGCCAATGTCCCGACGCGGACGAACTGGTGTAGGCCGACGTCTCCGCCGATGGTCGTGCGGTCGCCGATCGACACGTGCCCCGCGAGCAAGGCGTCGTTGATGATGGTGACGTCGTTGCCGATCGTGCAATTGTGGCCGACGTGGCAGCCGGCCAGGAGAAAACACCGTTCACCAATCGTGGTGGCGGAGTCCGGCTCGGTGCCGCGGTGGACGGTTACGTATTCACGAAGGATGGTGTCTCTCCCGATCCGGCAATACGTTCGCGCTCCTTTGTACTTGATGTCGCCGGGGACGTGGCCGACGATCGCCCCCGGGTGGACTTCGCAACTCTCGCCGATCTCGGTCCAGCCGGTGACGTAGACGTTTTGGAACAGCCGGGAATGCGCGGCGATTCGCACGTTGGCGTCAACGATACTGAACGGGCCGATTTCGACGGAAGCATCAATGTCCGCCTTGGGGTCGATGATCGCCGTGGGATGAATGGACAATGGTTCGCCTCTCGCCTGTCGAAACTTGGAAATGGTACAGCCGGCAAGGTCGCAACTCTACCGAGGAGCCGCGCTCCGCTGAACTCCTTCACGATCACCCGCCGTCACACGAACGCGGCGCAGCGAGAGGATCAGTTCGATTTCGCCGGTGGGTCTGCCGGTTTCCTTGGCGATGGCCGGCGCGGGAAGGCCCAAGTCGGCGAGGCGATAAACCGCGGAATGGGGGGAAAGCTCTTCAAGGTCTGAAGGAGGTTCCGGCTGGGATGGGGGCACTTCCGGCAGCGTGACATCGACCGCGGGGCGCCCATCGGCCTGTCGAGCCAACCGAGAAAGGGATTCGACGCATTGGTCGGCGTCTCGGATGGCCCGCTCAAGTCTATCCAGCCGGGCGTCGAGCCGTCCATGAACCTGTCGGGCCAAATCATCCAGCCGGGTCATCAACTCCTCGACGTCGCGGTGGACCGATTCGACTACGAACGGCGAACCTTCTCGGCCGATTCGCTCGCGCGAGCCCGATTTCCTTCGGTGACGGCTCAAAATGGAAATGAGGACCGCCGCAAGCCCGATGAACGCGAGGATGAGTAAAATGGCTTGCGGGGCGCTGATCCCCTCGCGCCCCATCCGGCTCCATTCACTCGCGGCCAGTGCGATTCCGGCTTTGACTTCCATGTCATTGATTCCCTGTGTCGTGCGACGGCGATTTCCGCACGCCGCGAAATCTACGGTCGACCCGACATCGGCACTCGTGCCTGGACATCGTGCTAGGTCCGGCGCTTGGGCCTGGACCCTTCCCACGCGATCTGGGCGGCGGCCAAGACGGATCGCAGTGGTACATGGTGGCGTTGGGCCGCGGTCTTGCAATCCTCGAACTCAGGTGAGGCCGTCTCGACGCTTTCGCGTTGGCCGATCTTCATTCGGATTGGCCCGAACGGCGTCGAAACCGTCTCATGCCGCCGGGCAAGCCTTGACCGTCGCGCGGCGTGCCGGCGGATGCCGAACGTCGTCGTTTCCGCGAAGACCACGCGTTCCATCGCCTCGGTCCGGTCCGGCGCGCACAGTACCGTCAGTATGACGCCGCTTCGCCATTTCTTCATGTGTATCGGCACGGCATAGACATCCCAAGCACCCTCGGCCAGCAATCGCTCCATGCAGTGCCCAATCACTTGCGGGGAGAGATCGTCCAGGTTGGTTTCCAGCACCGTGATTTCGTCGCAATTGGAATCGTCGGACGATGCGCCGAGTATCACTCGCAAAACATTGGGGCGTGTTTTTCCCTCGCGCATCCCGGCCCCGTAGCCGATCGCACTGAGGGTCATGGCGGGCAGCGGTCCGAAAGATTCGGAGAGGGTGGTCAAGACGGCGGCGGCCGTCGGCGTGGTCAGTTCGCTGGTTTCATCCGTATCGGCGAGGGGAACTCCCCTGAGCAGTTCAGCCGTGGCCGGGGCGGGAACGGGCATGATGCCGTGGGAGCAGGTGATCGTTCCCGATCCGACCGGGATCGGCGAGCACACGAAACGGTCGATCTTAAGAAGTTCGGCGGCGGTCATGGCACCGACCACGTCCAGGATCGCATCAACCGCGCCGACTTCGTGAAAGTGGACCTTTTCGATCGTCGATCCGTGCACTTTGGCTTCGGCTTCGGCCAGGCGTTCAAAGGCGCGGATCGATCGATCCCTTACCCGTTCGGGCAAGGTCGCTTCGCGAAGAATCTTGACCACGTGGTGCAGGTGGCGATGCGGTTGAGGACGTTGCGCATCGAGATCGACGACGAAGCGCGTGGCGGCGAAACCTTGCTTCTTCACCGGCTCGATGGATAGACGGTATCCGTCCATTCGAAGTGCGCCCAGCATTGCTTTGACGTGTTCGACGTCGGCTCCGGCGTGGATCAGGGCGGCTACAATCATGTCCCCCCCGGCGCCATTAAAGCAGTCGAAATAGGCAATCCGCATCCGCGAGATTATCTTTCAAATGGTGAACGAAGACCAGCGCGCGCCGCGAAGGACTCCCCGCGCCGACCTGGACCTCACCTGCGAAACGGATTTTCGCGATGCGGCGAAGGAACTCGGCAATTCCGGTAATTACGAAGCTGATTTGCCGGGTGCGCACGGCCGACTACGACTACGACGGTGACTTGTTCGACCCCGCAGCGTATCGGAACTGCTTCGCAGGCGAAGGCTCCGACACCTGCAACCCCGGCTGCGACGCGTTGAACCTGGTGCCCGTCAATGCCATCGATCATTCCGATGATGGCGTCCTGGAACGACTGCTGACGGGGCCGCAGTGAAAACGATTCCAATAAGCCATAGGCAACGGGTGGAAGACCCGACTTACGGATCCGTACCGTTACGTTTCGCGTTAAGGGAGAGAGTGGTGGGTTGTGAGTGAGGCATTCCGCAGCTCAGTCGCGAAAGGGAATTCCGCGCGGGCGAAGCCGCGCGGCTCGCTGGAGTCGCGGAATCGCGCCCGAGGCCCTATACTGCGAAGCTCGATCCGCAACCGCAGGAGCTGGTGGCGTTGGGGTTCTGGAAGACGAACCCGCGGCCCATCAACTCGTCACGGAAATCCACGGTGACGCCTTCGAGATACAAATGGCTTTTGCCGTCGCAGACGACGTGAACCCCGTGCTGCTCCCACTCTTCGTCGGTCTCGTTGATGTTTTCTACCAGGTCGAGCGAGTACTGAAACCCGCTGCATCCGCCGCCGCGGACCCCGATGCGCAAATAGTATTTCTTGGGCTCTTCGCCATCGGCGCGGGCGGCCTCCTGCTGCTGGTGCATGATGTCCTTAACTTCGCGTGCCGCGATTTCCGTCAATGTTACCATCCGTTTCAACTCCGATCCAAAACCCCAGGGCCCAAACGGCCGGTTCGGGCCTCTTGTTTCCTCAACCTCGTACCTTCAGGTTATGCGTTGATGCCTCAAAATTCCAGGGTTCATCCCCGGTTCACCCCGTGGTTGCGAGGGCCAGGGGAACGAGCTTCGAAACCACCGGGCGCCGCGCGGTTTCCGGTGCGACGAGCTCCGCCAGAGTGACGTCCTCCAGAATTCTTCGAAGTCGGCTGCGAATCCGATGCGCCGGCAATCGGATCGGACACGAGGGCTCCAGCTCACAATTGGTGTGGACCGGCTCGGCGTCCCCGGAACATCGGACGAATTGGAACGGACCTTCGATTGCCGTGAGGAGCTCGTGAAGATTGATGAGGTTTGCGTCCTTCGCCAACCGATACCCGCCGCACGCGCCGCGCTCGCTGCAAACGATCCCCGCGCGGGACAGATTCTTCAAGATGTTGGTCAGCAGCGGCAAGGGGACATGGTAACGCTCGGCGATTTCCCGCGAACTCGACAGTCGATCCGGCCTTCGCGCCAGTTCGGACAGTGCGATCAACGCATAATCGGTTTTTTTGGTTAGTGCCAGCATTCTGTCCCGGCTACGCCTTCTGCCTCAATCTTGTATATAGTATCGTTTTCTCGCTATATCAAATCGCAGCGGCAGGGGCGATAAAAAGGCCGTTTTGGCGGGTCCAGAGGGGGCTGGAGAGGCCCGTTTTCAATCCGTGCCGTAAACTTCGGTGGCTTCGTTTGATAATTTTCATTTTTCGTTCGCCGGTCCTTGAAGGATTAGCGATTTTCGATCGTCAGTTTTCGATTGGAGGAGACGTCGAGCGCATGGGGTATTGCCGATTGGACTTCACTGTGGCCTGGCCGCGCGTGCCCGGTCTTGCGTCAGGGGGGGCAGGGGTGGGGGCAGGCGAAGACGCCGCCGTAGGCGCTGAGCACGGCCAGTACGTCGGCCAATTCGATGATGGAACAAGGTTGGTCGCAGGGAAAGATATCGGCGGTCGGATGGGTCGTGCACGGGTCGCCCGAGGCGTATCCCTCGAGAATGAAAAGGACGTCAGCCAGTTCCACAATGCAGCGCGGGTCGGCCACGTCGGCAAATAGCACACACGGTCCGCACAAGCCGATCTGCCAGAATCCGCCGGTGGCGCTGTAGTCGCCGCCGGTCATCTCAAACGGTTCGTTGCGGGCATCGGGCTGTCCGACTGTTCCGCCGACCTCGTACTCGCCGCCAGTGGCAAACATCACCCCGCCGCAATCAACCGTATACCAATCGACGGTGTAATCGGACTGGGCCGCTGCCGACGTCACGGAGAGCATCGTCCACAGAGCCAGACCAAGAATCGAATAATGAAAAACGATTGAAGCTGGCCGATTCTTCATAGCACGATCTCCTCTTTCTCTGCGTTCATCTGCTTCCCATGCGAATCCATTCTGAAATCATCCGCAGAGGACGCAGAGGGACGCAGATGCGCAGAAAACACAAGCCGTTTGAACTCGAGAAGGGTTTCTCCGAAGTTAAGCAGTAAGGCTCGCTGGTGATTTGTCGCTTTCAAGTAGTTCAAGACCTGTGCGATTTCGAGATTGCCGATAGCAGCGAGCGCCTTGAGCTCTACGATTACCGAATCGAAGCAGATGAAATCGGCTCGATAACAACACGCCAGCCGTCGGCCCTTGTACATGATGGGCAGATCAACCTCTCGACGGAAGGGAACGTCTCGTGCACCGAATTCAATGGCCAACGCTTCTTGGTAGACGGGTTCCAGGAACCCCGGTCCCAGCGTCCGGTGAACCTCGATGGCCGCCCCGAGTATCGCGCCGGTCTGCGGATCTTTCATTTTATCGTTCATACGCCTCTCAAATGAATAAACTTTAAATCATCCGCAGAAGACGCAGATGAACGCAGAAGGGAGGAGAAGCAAGAATCGATTGAACTCAACCCCATTTGCTGGTCTTCTTCTTCTGCGTTCATCTGCGTCCTCTGCGGATTGTTCCCTTACTGCAATCCCACCAGCCCGAGGATCAGTCCCTTCTGGCCTTCTCCAGCGGCTCCATCGCTTTTCCCAGCACCGCGCCTTGGGATTTACGGAAGTTGGTCACCTTCATGTCATCGTTCATCCATCGCTCCGATCGATTTCAATTATCCGCAGAGGACGCAGAAGACACAGAGGGAAGAGAGAAACCGTTTGGACTCGGCCCCATTCCTTCCTTTTCTCTTTCTGCGTTCATCTGCGTCCTCTGCGGATGGCCGCACCGAGTATCGCGCCGGGCTGCGGATCTTTGACGTCATCGTTCATACGTTGCTCCGATCAATTTCAATTATCCGCAGAAGACACAGAGGGAAGAGAGAAACCGTTTGGACTCGCCCCCATTCCTTCCTTTTCTCTTTCTGCGTTCTTCTGCGGATTATTCCCTTACTGCAATCCCACCAGCACGAGAATCAATCCTTTCTTGCCTTTCTCCAACGGCTCCATCGCCTTGCCCAGCACGGCGCCTTGGGATTTGCGGAAGTTGGTTACCCTCATCGCGTGCCCGGGCGTGTTGGACGTTGTGAGCAAATCGCCGACCTTGACGGCGTGCTTCGTCGCGTCGACGAGGGCATACACGCGCCCGGACAACGCGATCGGCAGATCGTCGTTCTGAGCCACGGCGTTCACGCCGCGCGAGTGTTCCGCGCCGCATGAATGCGGTGGCTCGGAGTTGCCACCGCCCAACAAAACCCCCGGTTTGGTTCCTTTCGCCCCGGATACGATCCCCGCAACTTTGGTGTCGTACGCTTTCGTGCTGATCCGCAAATGACCCAGCCGATCGGAGTCGAGCACCATCACCATCCCCGGCTCGATTCTTTCCCGCTCCGAAAGGTCAAACGCCTCAGCCACATCGCAACCGGCGTTGGCGTTGATGCTCCCGGACGCCCGTATGCTCCCGCAAACCGTCAATTTGTCGGATGGTGTTATTGTTCCGATTCCGACGTTGCCGGAGGAGTTGATAGCCAAGCCGAGATAGCCATCGGTGGCTCCAAACTTCGCTGTGACTCCTGGGTTGCCGCCTGTCCACTCCAAGAGAAAAACGCCGTCGTCGATGCCCGCTGCGTATTCTGCGACGCCAGGGTGGTCAAGACGAAGCATGTGTAGGCCCGGCGTAAGTGTGTTGAGTGGGCCTTTGTGCAGGTCGAGCACTGTTTCGGGATTTGTCACTCCACCGATGCCCACGTTGCCGTCGCTGGCGATTCGCATCCGCGGCGGATCATTTGTGAACGATCCATCCTCGGTATTGAAATCAAGATGAGCACCATTTAACCCGGCAACCGACGCAACAATCGACGCCACTCTTTTCTTGAGTTCGGACGAGTGGGTGTTATGAAAGATGATGCTCCCCACGCCCGTATTGCCCGCGGTCTCGGAACCTACGATGTTCAGCTCGGTATCGCCTTGGCTCGTGACAACGAGGCCCTGAGCAGACTGTACGGAAAAATCTGGCGTGCCCGGATTCCGTCCGATGCTCGCTCGCCCCTCATCTCTAACGAAAAACAAGGAATCGCCGTTGCTGTTGCGAACGGAAACGACTGCGCTATCGCCACCGCTTTGCTCCCCCCTCACTTCGAGCTTCGCAGTGGGCGAGCTGGTCCCCATTCCAATATTGCCTCCTTGCTTTAGATGCATATGGCACTGCGCGTCGGTTAGGGAACAAAAGACGAGTTCGTCGACACCTCCGTTGGATTGGATGCGCCAAGCACCCGAGCTTGCCTGGGTGTTTTCGAGACGGATCGAACCATCGTAGACTCCGCTTCCGCGGATATCGAGCTGATCGGGACCAGGCATTGAAGTTCCAATCCCCACCAGCCCGTTACTGTAGTACACGTTGGAATCCCTGGTGCGCCAGGGCGCTGCGGAATAAAGCGAGTAAGGCGCGGGGGTGAGTTCTTGGCGCGGGCAGAGCGGAGTCAAGCCCATGTCGCCGGGGCATTGGACGGACATCTGCAGCCAGCGGGCGCTGCCTTCGAAGGCGTTTACGCCGAAGTCGAGCTGGACGGTGAAGAGGCCCTCGGTAACGGTGATCGGCGGGCCAACGGGAACCCCGCACTGGGCGCTCGGCGCAGGGGCGAAGCAGAGCGCCGGGCCGACGGGGTTGCCGCCCGCCGGACAAGTGCGGGGGTCGTCCCAGAGGGTGAATTGGAATGAGCAGGTGTCGGTGACGCGGACGCCGCTCTTTTTGAGTTGCCCCTGATACGTAAAGGCCGTCCCCAGCGACGCGGCGTGTGCCAAGGTGGCAAGGCAAACCAAAGACACGATCCACGTCAGGCTGGTGCGGTGGATACCACGACAGTGCATGACGAAGCTCCTTTCAAATGAGTTTCGCGGCAGAGTGCCGATCCTAAGCCGACAGTATAATGATTCAAACCAGGTCAGGGAAGCGATTTCTGCCTATTTTCCTATTTTTTCTGCGCCCATCTGCGTCTTCTGCGGATTAATCCTCCGACGAAAGGGAAATCAAATCATCCGCAGAGGACGCAGAGGAACTCAGATGGAAAGAGAATACAAGCCGTTTTGGCTTCAGCGGCGCGGCCTGGGCTTCGGCAACGTAAACCAAAGATACGATCCAGGTCGATACTCTGTTGCGATGGATACCCTTGATCTTCTTGAAGCTCCTTTCACATGTTCCGGCCCAGACCATTCGTGCATGGAAAGTAATACCGTCCTGGAGAGGTGAAGGTTTCCCACGATGGAATTTGAATGAGCCGGTAGAGCAGGGAGGGGTTGGTGTCCCCCTCCCCTCGTCGAACCGGATGTGCGGGTTTCTTCCGGCGCGCTCCCGACACGGGCTTCGCCCTACCGGGACAGGCTAGGCAGGCTCCGCGATGGAGAGGATGAGGGGTAAGCCGGTGACTCGCAATGGCGCCAAGGCGCAAAGATGGAAACGAATTGCGAATGAAGTATGAAGTATGAAGAATGAAGAATGAAGAAAAAAACGGGGTGGTGGGCGCGGAACACGTACGTTGCAATCAATTATGGAAAAAACGGGCGTCGTGGGAGCGGCTTGTCGAACGCGATGGATTTAGCGCATTGCGTAGGTAGGACCGCTCTCACCCTGGCCTTCCCCCGAGGGGCCCGTGGGGGAGAAGGGAGGTCGAAATGAGGACGGGCGATGGTTACGATGATCGGTCAAGCCGAGGAACCCGTTCGAAACATTTCAGGTTCGGCGTCCGCCTGCGGCGATGGCGAAGAGCACCAGCGCATGAGAGAGTGTCGCCTACTCGAAGAGCCGGCTGAGCAGGCCGCGTTTGGCTTCCTTGGGCTTGGCGGCCTTGCCGCTTGTTTCGGTCGTGTCGCTGACGATTCGCCGGGCGATCTTGCGGATCGAGCTGCGGACGGCGTTGTTGCGGTCCAGCGCCGCGATGGGCCGACCGAGGTCGAGCGAACGGGCCACGAATTGATAATCGTTGGGGATCGTCGCGTAGACCGGTTTGCCGAACGTCTCCTCGAGGTCCTTGGTGTCGATGCGCCGACTCCCGCTGTCAAAGCGATTGACCACGACCTGCACACGGTCTTCGGGAATGCCGGAACGGATAATCGTTTCGTAGTAGCGATGGGCGTTGCGGACGCTGGGCACCACAAGTTGGCAGACGATCAAAATGAGATCCGCCTGCTTGAAGGCCACAAAGTTCAGGGCATCGATGTGCCGCGGAAGGTCGATGACGAGGTTTTCGTTTGTGGTCGTCAGCAAATCGATCATGCGGTGAACCACTTCCGGAGTGATATGTTCGCACTGCTCGATTCTCGTCGGCCGAGCCAAAAGCGCGACCTTGCACGGCAGCTTGGTCAATGAGCCGGCCAGCGAGGTGCGGTCGAGGTTGCCGGCCGTTTCGGCCAGGTCGGAAAGCGTGAATTTGGGTTCCGCGTCGAAGTTCAGCGCCGCGTCACCAAACTGCAAGTCCATATCGACCAGGGCGCATTCGGTGTCGGTGAGCTGGCTGATTTCCAGGGCCAGGTTGCAGGCGATGGAGGTGGCCCCGGCGCCGCCGCTCGACCCGGTCACGCATAGGCATCGCCCCTTGGTTCGGCTCAGCAGCCGCTTCGACGCGACACGGCCCACCGCGTTGGCCAGATCGGCCGGATCGATCGGCTTGCACACGAATTGATCGCAGCCCGCGCGCATCGGAGCGAGAATGTCCTTCGGGCTGGTATTGGACCCGATCCCGAGCAACGCAATGCCGGGATAGCGCGTGGAAACCTGATCGATGACTTCGATAATCGGCGCGGGTTTGGGATCCAGATGAAACACCACCAGGTTGACTTCGTAGTCCTGCAACACAGTGGCCAGATCATCCGGCGTGCTCACTTCGGGAACGAGCCTGACAAAGTTCAAGCTTTGAAGATGGGCCAGCAATTCCGCCGACCCGTCGGGGTCATTGTTGTATAGACAGACGTGAAGCAATTGGCCCATAGGATTCCAGTCCCCCTCGTTCCGCGGGCGCAATGCGATTCGCCCTTGCGTGCATATCGGTAGGGCGGATGATGGAGTTTCCCATGAAGTCCCGGAGCAAGGTTCTCGGACGGGATGGAGCCGGCCCAGGCGTCTACGATCGATTCCCTCGAAGCGCATCATCGGCAACCGTTTCCAAAGCGCGTTGAATGTCCGCCAATCCGGAGGGTTTGTATCGGACGGACCCATAGGATGCGAAGGCGGCGGCTTCGCCGAGTACGGCTTCCGTCCAGGATTGCCTTGCGGACTTTTCCTTGCTGTTCTGTGCGGAGGCGCTTCGTGCAAATACGATCTTCTCGGCCAGGAGTTCGCAGAAACGGCAGGCCGAGGCCAGTTCGTTCAGGTCGGTGCGAGTGTGCGGTAAAGACGCTTCCACCGGAGCAAAGCGACCTTTTGCTTCGGCGGCGGCCGATTGAAGGCGGGCAGCGGCGTCGAGGCTCGGCAGCGTCGGGTCCGTGCGGATGGTATCCAGAGGCTGCCAGAACAGGCGCCAAGTTTCCGTCGGCTCTACGGCAATGGAAACTTCGCGCAACAGTGCCAGGTTACTGTCACTCAGTCCGGGGATGACGCGGCCTATGGCCTGGTCGAACTCACGGCCGATCGGTTGTTTGGCGTTCCATGCGCAACATGCGCCCAGGGCGATGCCGTGCCACGAGCAGGCCAGTGCGTTGAAATGGCCGTGGTCGCCCCAGTCGGTGTTGAGCAGGCCGTCGGCGCCGAGCCGCTTTCCCGTCGCAGCAAACATGGCGATGTTGCGTTCGGCGAGGCCCATCGCGTTGACGATGCGCTTCCAACCGGAAGTTCCTGGGCACACGAACGTGTCCATTCCTTTTTCCAGGAACTGCCGCGTTCCTTCATAATCGGCGCGGTCGTCATAGCCCCAATGCAGCAACGTCGATTCTCGAAGCGCGGGGCAGATCAGGTCCGCGTGGTTGCGGAGGATGTCGGACCAGAATTGCGTGCGGCGTCCGCGGGCCGCGCAGAACCGGTGGGTTCGCTCGATGTGATCAACGTAAGCGCGCCCTTTGTCGGGTCCGCGAAGGCGATCCCGATTCTTTCCCGCGCCCAAGTCCCACGGTTCGTCGCCGCAGATATTGACGATGATGGCGGGGAAGGCGTCGAGGATGTCCGTCCAGATTCGTTCGACGAGCGTGTGGGACTCCGGGTTGAGGCAGTCGAGGGTGAAACCTCGGGCGCGCTGGGGCCAGGACATCTGCTCCCAAGGTTGCGTCGCTTCGACCTCGGCGAGGTGCCGGAACTTCGGAAGCGAGAGAATCCGGCCCATGTGGCCGAAGGTGGCCACGGCGGGGACGAGTGTGATGAAACGGTCATAGCAATAGCGGTGCAATTCGCGGATTTCGTCAGGCGTGAGGCCGTGGTCGGCGTCGCAGATATCGCGGTCGAACGAAAAAACGAAGGCGTGTTCGATGTAGAGTTGAAGCTGGTTAACCTTTAGCGCCGCGAGCCGGTCCACGAGCAGCTTGAGCGTATCGAGTTTCGGTACTTTTCCGCGTGTCACGTCGTGCAGGAGCCCGCGAGTGGAGAAATCGGGTCGGTCCTCGATGAGGCAACAGGGGATGAGTACGCTGCCGGTTTGGTTTTTTCGTTCCTGTTCGGAAGCCGCACCGGCAAGCTGCCGCAAAGTCTGAAGGCCATGGAAGCAGCCGGCGGGTGAGCCGCCGAGCAATTCGATTCGATCTTCCGTAACGATCAGCCGGTACGCGTCGGGATGTTCCAGCGTCTGCGAATCGAAGGCGAGTTGAATGCCGGCGGGCGATTCACCGGCGGGAAGCGAATGAAGGAAGTCTTGTGCGGCATTCACCGCTCGTTGATCCTCGACAAGAATCGAACATGACATATTTCGGCCAATGGGACAGGATCCTTCCCGCCGTCGAATATTCGCAGGGACAGGGAGCAAGGCGTTAGAGTTCATCCCACGGTTCCGCAAAGGTACTCGCCGTCATTGGATCGGCGGAGCCGGAGAGCATAGCATGATCTGATGTTTCGTCTATTTGGCACACTGATCCTACCACGTGACGCGAAGCGAGAGATTCAATGGCCGGCGACCACGATTTGCCTGTTCCTGATTGCCTCTTCTGCTTTGGCCGAGACTCCGCACCTTTGGACGGTTTCGGTGGCTCAAGACGTTTCCGGCCCCGTCTTCGTAACGGCTCCGCCGGGCGATACGGGCCGGATTTTTGTCGTTGAACAGATCGGGACGATTCGCGTCATCGACCTCGACACGGGAAAATCCAGCCTGTTCCTGAGTATCGAGGACCGTGTCGCCGCGTTCGGCGAAGCAGGCCTGTTGGGCCTGGCCTTTCATCCGAACTTCTCCAAGACCGGCCACTTTTTTGTTTACTATGCGAACCGAGCCCATGAAACCGTCGTCCTCGCCCGCTTTACTGCTTCCCACGACGCGCTGCCCGTGGATCCGAAGACCGAGTTTCCCCTTCTGGTGATGCCCGGAGGTTCCGATTACCACCTGGCCGGCTGGATCGGGTTCGGGCCCGCGGGATTTCTATATGTCGCCGTGGGCGATATGGGCCGCAGCCTAAACGCCCAGGACATCTCTGAGAACCTCGCCGGGAAGCTATTGCGAGTCGACGTCGATCGGGACGACTTTCCTGAAGATTCGTCGCGAAACTACGGGATCCCGTTGGACAACCCGTTTGTTGGGAAGGAAGGCGACGACGAAATCTGGGCGTTGGGCTTGCGCAATCCCTGGCGATGCAGCTTTGATCGCCTGACCGGTGATTTGATCATCGCCGATGTCGGCAACGATTCCCACGAGGAAATCAACTTCCAACGGGCCGGCGCCGCAGGCGGGGCGAATTATGGTTGGCCTCATGCGGAGGGGGATCTTTGTAGCCCCTGGTGCATCAACACTCCGTCATACGTTGCCCCGGTCCACACATACGGTCGTAGCGTCGGGAATGCGGTGGTCGGCGGATATGTGTATCGAGGCCGCTGCGCCATCCCCGAAATGACCGGTCGATACATATTCGGAGACTTCGGGAGCGGCAAAATATGGTCCGTTGATCTCAATGGTTCGCGCGCGAACTGCATTTGGGAGCACGACGAAATTGCCGGGTCCATTTCCAGTTTCGGCGAAGACGCAGAGGGCGAACTTTACATGTGCACTTACCGTCGAAACAGCGGTGCGATTCGAAAAATCGTCCCGCATCGGGCCTGCGGGGATTGCGATCGAAACGGGGTTTCCGACGCGTGCCAACTCGCCGATGGGACCAGTGAGGACCTAAACAGCGACGGGATTCTCGATCATTGCGTCCCAACTCTGCGGATTGTGGAAAGCGATCCACCCCACGGTGCCATCGATGCCCGGCAACGGACGGCTCCCGGCCAAATCGAGGCCGAGGGGGTCGGCGGCAGTTTTCCCGTAACGATGACATTTGATGGGGAACCAGCGGGGCAGTCCGTGGCAGATGTCTGCATACGGCAGACGGCCGCATGCGCGGACCCTCCCTCGGTTAGTTTAGTTCACTCGTTCGAACCGAATCAACTGACTGTTCAACTTGAGCGCCGGCCGGGGAATTGCACGTGGACGACTTTTGCACATCGTGAAGCGCAGGGGGCGGTCCGCATCGGAGTACTTCCGGGTAATGTCAATGGCGATCGAACCGCGGATTCCAACGATTTACAAGCGCTCCTTGATTCGCTGGAGAGTATTTCGCCGCGCGGTTGGTGGTCAACGGACATTGATCGGTCGGGGGCGGCCGGTGCCGGCGACATTGTGCGGTTGGTCGACATCCTTAACCGCGCCGGCACCTACGCCCATTCAGAGAATTGCGAACTCCCGAAGTAGGTCACGGCCTTTGCAGGGAAACCGGCTGACAGTAGACGCCCAAGTACTCCCTGCTCCACCACTGGCCGGTTTCGCGGCGAATCTTGGGATCGGTGAATCGATACCGATAGAGCAAGGCTCGGACGTATTTTGGAGGTTGGTTGGGGAAGGGGTTTCTGTCGAGAAGGGCCAAAACGTCGGGCGATCCTTCGAGCAGGCGCCGCAGGAATTGCTGGAACCACGGCGTCGAACGGTAGTTCCGAAGCGCAGCGAACCACATCTGCCAGTCGAGCCGCGGCTGATGAGGCTGGACGAATCGGGGCGGTTGGCTCGGACCTCCCGCCTTCCAGCGGAATTCGTAGGCGAACCATTCGCGGCCGTCGTGGCTGCCCTCGACGACGATCTCCGGGCGGGTCTCGGTCATGTTCGCAAAGAGTCCGTAGCTGTTGAGACTGCGGAAAGGAAACACGGCTTCGCGCACCCTCTCGACCGAGGTGCGCAGCGTGCCGGGCGTGGCTCGTTGCCGGCCACGATGCAGCCGGTCCCACCCTTCGATCCAGGTCAGTCCAAAGATCATCGCGGCGACGGCGATCATGGGCAGGCCGAGCCAACGGTTCGGGCGGCGGTAGGGCCGCTCGACCTCGACTCTCTGCCGCCATCGTCGTGGGACGAATCGGGCGAGGGCCGCATCGTCAAGCAAAGTCACGCACAACACGCAGGTGATGAGGTTGAAGAAGTTGTAGTTGCCGGTCGCGCCGATCAGAATCATGAGGAACACGAATCCGCCGCAAGCGAACTGCCGAAATCGTCGCGGACCCCAAATGAAAAAGGGCAACCCCAGCTCGAGGAAGAACATGATCCCGCAGGAGAGCTTCTGAAACCACAGCGGGAGATGATGAGCGTACCAGCTTGTCCAGACGGCCAGGGGCTGCGTCTCGTAGTGAACGGTGAGCGCGGTCATGTCGTGCCACGTCCTGTCACCGCTGGCGAGCTTGACCGCTCCGGAGAGAAACATCAGGCGGAAAAGCAGCCAGCGGATCAGAAACAACGCCGGCAGCGACACGGCCGATTCTTTGCGGTATTGCGGCCAAAGGTTTCCGGGAGCGAAGAAAATCGCCAACAGGCCGGTTTCAAGAAGTAAGGTGTCCCATTGGAACTGAAGAAAGTCCCGCCCCACGGAGCAGATCGACAGGTAAAGCGCCCACAGAAGGATCAGTATAGGAATCGGCGCCACGCCGAAGATCAAGAGTCCGGAAAGTCCGGCGCCGATCCAGCAGATTCCGTTCAACGCCGCGTCGCTGTGCCACCACCAGCAGATCGTGGGCAACTTCCAGAAACGGTCCGAGCCGATTCGTTCGCGAAGAAGTTCGAGGTATTCATGGGCCGGCAGGATTCCGCGCTCGCCGATCAACCCGATGATCTGCACGGCCAGCGACGCGAAGGCGATCAGGTAGACCAAACCCAGGAGCCGTAAGAACAACCGACGGGAAACGAAATAGGTGGACGGTCCATCGTGCCCGCCCCAGAGCATCCAACGCGCGATCCGCTGCCATGAAGCTTGGCGGTGCTCCAGCGGCTTGTCCATCGTTGCGGTGCGCCTACGGCAATCTTCGCCCGTTCCACTCCTCCAGCAATTCCGCACCGATCAACACATCGATCAAGCGGGCCAGGTCGAGCGCGGTGAAGACGTTGGAACGGTCGATATCCAGCCGCCAGATCGGAAATGAATTCGTGGTTCTCAGGGCGGTTTCCAGGGCGGTTACGTCATCCGCGTTGGAGCGTTGGTCGGCGTTGAAGTCGCCGGGAAGAAAACCGAGGCGCGTGCCCGATGCGCTGGGCCGGTGAAGGATGTCCGTCCAGGCCTGGGGCTTGATCGGACCGGCGAAGAATACCGCGAGCCGATTCGCCGCGGTGGTCTGCACCCGATCGATGGACGGCGCGATGCCCGTGCCGCCCCGCTGGGTGAGGATCAATTCGTCCGGAGAAACGTTGCCCGCGGGCTGATGGAATAACAGTTCGGCGGTATTCCAGCCTTGCAGGGGTGCTCCGGAAAGCGGTGAGGGCTGCCGCGGATCGATGGAGCCGTCGGGCGGCTCGGAGCCCATGATGAACTGGTCGGAATCCGAACAGGGCAATGCCAAGACGTGGAACTCATCCACGCCGGCCTCGGCGATGGAATTGTTAAAAGCATCTGCGATGCCGAATCGGACCCGCACCCCGGATGTAAGAGCAATTAGGCCGCCCGCCCGAAACGAGGCACGTGCCCACCGGGATTCGGAATCGCGATGGGACGCGGCGCGAGTCCAGTTTTGCCCATCCCCGGAAACTTCGACCAGGAGCAGATCCTCCTCGCCCGTAAAACGGTCGTCGCTGAACACCCAATAGGCGTAGGAGATCACCGCGTCGGTCCCCTGCAAGTCGATGGGCGGCGAGGTCAGCCAGGTCGGCCCGCCGTCGACGTCGTGAGTGTTGGGGGGCAGTCCGCGAGCACCGTTGCCGGTTACAAACGCTTTGCCATTGGCTTGGCGGCTGGCGTCGTCCTCGGGCGCGGCGGGTCGAATTCCCGAAATCGTGCCGACGGGATCGGCCCGCTCCCAGGCCCCCGCGGTGAGGTTCTCGTTGGAGACGGTCCAAACCCGTTCCACGTTTTCCATGTCGTCGTGCAGGAGCACACGAGGTTCGCCGGAGACCACGGTCTGATAGCGAACGGCGGATTCGATCGCCTCGGGCGGGTCGTAGGCGCGGCTGCCGTTGCGGAAGGAGGCGGACAAATACCAGGAATAAAACGTGCCGCATTCCGCCGGCGGAAACACCCGATCGAAGCGGTCGCCGGGCATGGCCTGCATTGCCAGCGAATCATAATTCATCCCGTCGGTGGAAACGTGCAACGTGACCGATGTCGGCGTGGTGTTTCCTTCGCTGTGAATTCGGACGCGAACGGACGCGGGATCGCCCGGTGGCGAGTAGGCGGGGAATCGCCCTTCATAGTCAAACGTGGTGACGGGGCTCGGTTCTTGAATCCAGACCTCGGACCCCGTGCATCGACCCACGACCAGATCGGGCAGGGCGTCACGGTTGACATCCAGCACGGCCACATCGTGGACCCCGGTCGGGTTGAGAAGACCCACGAATTGCTCCTGCAGAGTGATGTCGGGCGCGTCGCCTAGGTTTTTGTAGAACCGCGTTCGGCGGGCACAACCTTGAATGGAGAAGTCCACGTCGGTTACGATGACGTCGTTCCAGCCGTCGCCGTCCAGATCGGCAATGACCGGGTTGCCGCCGAATCCCTCGTCGAACAAACGATCCGTAACGAGAATTCTGGAGCGAAATCCGGTGACGGCGGAAATGTCGGATCGTCGCAAGAGGTATCGATCGTAGCCGTCGCCGGGCACGACGAGGTCGGACAACCCGTCGTTGTTGAGATCGCCCAGGGCGATTTCCGAAGCGAGTCCGGCGTCGAGCGCTACGGACACATCAAAAAAGCCAGGGGTGATTCCTTGTGTTCGATTGACATGGACGAAAAGGCCGGGCGAGGGGCCAACGGTTTCGCATTTGATGAGGTCGGGCAGTTGGTCGCCGTTGAGGTCTCCCAGGACGGCCGAAGGGCTCGCCCCGGACGCGAGAATCGAGAGGGAAACCCGCGAATCCCGCGAATCCGAAAAAAACCCGCGGCGGTTGCTGATCAACAGCCGGTCGTTGAGATCCGGTGACGGATTCGGCCCCGAATCGTTGCTCGAGAAATAGAGATCGTCGAAGCCGTCTCCGTTGACGTCGCCGACGGCCAACGAGGAAAAACGGGGGGAACCCGTGATGTCTTCCGGAATGCTGGTGATCAGCGGAATCCGGTCGAACTCGTAAAGAAAACCCAACCATTGACCCGAGGATTGACCCTGGTTGCGGTAGACCCTGGGGTGAGAGAAGTTCCTCGGGCGCCCGTCGCTGAGCGTCGAAACGGTTACGATATCGAGCCAGCCGTCGTTGTCCACATCGACCAGGGCCACATCGACGCCGTTGGTCGGATCGAGCAATCCCAGCCCGCCGTCGGTTCCGACGGATGCGAACGCCGGCGTCCGATCGACCAAAACGCCATCGAGGGCGTGCCCCTCTTCGGTACCCTCATTGAGAAACAGGACGCCTCGTCGGCCGCTGCTGTCGGTGGTCGGAGATTTTCGAATGCAGACCAGATCGACGTCGCCGTCGAGGTCCACATCGCCGGCCGCGAATGCTTTTTGTTCCACATCGCGGTTGCCGAGGACGGTTTCGGCCTCAAGGCGCAATCCGGTTTCATTTCGAAATCGTACCCACTCGGCGAAGGCCGGGCCGGTGTTGAACGAGACGAACAAGGCGAAGGCAACGGCGAGGCCGTGAAATCGTCTCGTGAAAGAAACTGCAAGACGCGGCGGGGTCGTTCCAGGGGTTCGATTGGAGGCCGTCGAGCCGGGTGCCGCGGCGGATTGATCCCCCGCCGATCGGCCGGACCGCCGCGTCAGGTCGAACCATGCGCCATAATGGCCATCGCCGGCACGGACCTCGCTTCCAGGAAGTCGCGCTCGCGCCCCCGGCGGGAACGGGGTCGTGGTCAGGGACCGGGTGGGCAAACAGGCGCGCATGGAAATGCCAGTCCGGCGTATGCATCCAAAATGGCCGAGACATCCGCAAGCTCAACGACTCCATCCGGATCGCACGGCAGCAGGTCCACCGAAGGAAGCGAACATATGGCGTAATTCGCGTTGTATCCGTCCAGCACGCACAATATGTCGCCGATGTCCACGGGATCGACGCCGTTGGTGTTGCCCCATTCGTCGGTCGTGGCCGAGACCAATCCCGACGTTTGAGCTCCGCATTCGGCTCGAACGCTGTAGTTGGACACGGGGACGATGTCCGGTCCGGTCACCACCACCGTCGCCCAGGCGGCCGCGGATTGAGAAACGGCGGTGCCGCCCAGCGATCCATCGGCCTGGACATATTTGTTCAGGCAGGCATAGTCGGGAGACGTCACCCGCAAGGCCTGATTCGTTGGATTCGCGGCAGGGGTGATGAGAACCGCGCGACACCCGTCCGCCGACACTACGGGCGGATCGCACACGGTGTTGACCGCGGTCAACGTGGCCGTGCCTCGATTGAACAAGACGGAGAGACCGGCCTCGTCCTGGAGAAAAGAGTTCTGTGTCAGGGTGATGTCGAACGTGCTTCCGATGGTCACGTTCGCCGCAAGAGTGATTTTGTACGTGGCAAGGTATTTTGGCGTCGAAGAAACAAACGTGGAACCGGAAAGCAAGGAAGAGGTCGCCTGCCGTGCAGCGCAGATAAAGCCCGAAAGATCCTGAAGCCCGTTGAAAATGTAGTCCGGCCGCGTCTTGCTGATGACCACGCCGCCTGGGCAATTGACCGTGGCATTTCCCGACCCGGACGTCCGCGTGATGTTGATCGCCATTTGATACGAGGAGATGTCGTTGACGTTGTCGGCGAAGGCGAAGAGGTTCACCGTGCTTCCCGGCACGGCGCCGGAGCTCGCCAGGGAAAGGGCCACGGTTCCCGGCGGGACGCATTGATCCGTGGGTTCGTAGCAGGCCTGAGGTTCGCACGGCGGCGACGGCGAGTCGCAGGTGTTGAGGATTGTGCACGTCTCCACGCCGTTGCAATAGAAGCCGTCGCTGCAATCGGCGTTGGTCACGCATTCAAGGCAGCGATCGGTGGATTCGTCGCAGGCCGGGAGATTCGGGTCGAGGCAGGCCGGCTGCGTCGGAGGCGTGCAGGTCCCGACCCCGGTGCAGATTTCCTGCCCGTTGCAGAAGAGTCCGTCGGAGCAGTCGGCCGCACTCAGGCAATCGACGCACGTGTTGTTGAATTCATTGCAGAGCTGGCTTCCGCAGGGATAGGTACCCGCAATGCAGCCGATGGGCGAGCACGTCTCTTGTCCGTTGCAATGTTGCAGATCGTCGCAATCTGCGTTGGTCGTGCACGTGTTGGTGACGATGACGTCGTCGATGTACCACTTGTCGCTGGTTCCGCTTACCCCGGTTCTGAAGCGGACACGGAATTGATTAAAATAAGCGTCCGGCGGCAGTGTGTGCGTATGGAACACGAAGCTGTTCTGCATCGACCCGTTTGAGTCGACCTGATTGAGCTCCTTCCATAGAAGCGAATCGGAAAAATACTCCACGAACAGCGGTTCGCCGCTCCCCGGCCCGCGGGCTTCGGTGTAGTAGGACAACCGCAGGTTGGAAAGCCCGTTGAGGTGAATGAAGTTGGTCCGCAGTTCGTCGTCCTGATAGAGTTGATCGCCCTCGGCATCCAGCTCGATCGCGTTCGGGGCCGACGGTTCGTTGACTGCGGCGGTGTTGATCACGCCGCCCTTGTTGTAAGACCATTTGCTGGTGTTGAGCGTGGTCGAAGGGAAATCATCAAAAAACGGCGCTAGCTGGGGATCCAGGAGATCGCTTAGACAACCGCGCGAGTTCTTGAAATTCACGATCGGAATGATCTCGTCGCAACCGAAGCTGGTGAGGATTCCGGTGCAGCCGCCCAAACCGGAACACATGATGCGGCAGCAGTTCGGACAGGTGTTGCAACCGTCGCAATGCGGGGCGCTCCAGTTGTGGCCGAGTTCGTGGGCGGTCAAGGCGTATCGCGCCAACGCGTTACCCGAGAAGCGCGATTGCGACAATCCGTACCCGATGTTCGTGCTGCAAATGCCGTTCAGGTATGCGATGCCGATGACGCTGCCGTCGACGTTTTTTCCCGTAAAAAGATGGGCCGTGTCCCGGCGAATGTTGGTTTGCGGCGGGCTCATCCAGGTTGCGCGAAATTCGTCTTCCAGCAGCGTGTTCGGATTGGTGGACGTATACGGGGCCCCCGAAGTCGTCCGAACGATAATCGTCGTGATTTCGTAGGTGATTCCAATTTCGGGGACTTCGTAGTAAGGCTCCAACCCGGAAATCACGGTTTCCATATCGATGACGGTGTTGTTCACGTTCGAGCCGTTGAGCTGATAAAACTCGAAATCGGCGTCCAGGCCCAGGTCGGTGATCTTCAGTCCGGTACCGGCTTGAAAAGAGTGACGACGATCCGGTTGCGGAATGGGTTGCAAGGGCTCGAATTGGTGGGCCGTCAGGCCGTTTCCATCGAAGGTTCCGCACTTTCGCGAAGAGTCCTGAATCAAGTCGGAATTTCGGTACACGACGTGGTCCGCGGGATCGGCCCCGGTGTCCACCATGGAGAGCGGCTGAAGTCCGAACACTTCGTCCGGTGCGTAAATCACCCCTTGAAGGCTGCCGTTCCATAAGGTCGCCCGAACTTCGGTGCCGGGGACTTCCCGCACGGTTCCGCGGTAGGTCGCGATGGGCGGCGCGGGATGGGGATAAAGGGTCTCGGACTCATCCTTTTGGACAAGGACCTGAAAGTGCGGCGAGCGGACCGAATGTTGAGTCAGATCGAGCGTCCAAACGTTGGCGTCGATCTCGACGCGCGCGGCCAATCGAGTTTCACCTTGGTGAACGATCGAAAGTTTCTGAACGGCGGCGGATCGAACGCCGAGGGTCAGATGAACTCGATCCAGCAATGCCGCGTCGTCAGCACGGACGACCGCGGCCGCCGGCTCGATGGCAACCGTAGAGGACTTGGGCGACGACCAAGCCGCCGTTGACCACAGGAACAAAACGCAAAAACCTAAAGGCATTCCGCGCAAAAACGTACCGACTGATTTCATAACGTTCCCCGTTTCGTTTTTTCGTACTCGGTGGAACCCATCCGGGTATCCACCGTTCTTCCTTTCGCCTCAACCCTGCTATACCAGCATCGGGGAGATCAGCGCGTATGGTTCGCCGCCCGTCTACGGACACGGAGCCGCACACGGGAACGCCTGCCCGGCATAAGCATCCAACGATTGCAGTACGTCTCCGATGTCGACGACGTCGTCGGGAACGCACGGCCATAGGTTTCCCGCCTCGAAGGCGCATAGACTGTAGTCCCCTTCGTAGGTCTCCAGAACACAAAGCAAATCGGTAAGCTCCACGACACCCGAAGGTTCGCTGCTGCCCCACGGCCAAGTCTCGACGTGAACGAGTGTCGGCGTGCCCCAGGCGCAATCCGCAAACGCGCGGTAGGACGTATCGGGGCGCACTTCGCTATCGGCGACGAGCACGCTTCCCCACCCTAGGGATGTGTGAAGCACGGGAGACGTCCCCAACGTTCCGTCGGACTGAACGTAGGAGTTGAGACAGTAGACCCCGGGTTCGCCGGGTTCGCCGTCGACTCGAATCGGAAACCTCCCGGTTCCGCTCGAGGCGGAAAACAGCAAGTATCGTGAGCCGACCGATGAGCCGGTCAACGTATTGCAAATCGGCGTGACGCAGTCGTCCGGGCTGCCGTCGTAATTGGCGTCCAATTGGGTGCCGCCGTTCAGCTCGCAGCCGTCCGAAGGGCCCGTCGAATTGCAATTGAGCAGGCTCGGTTGACACTCGTCGGGTACCAGGTCAGGGCGCCCGCGGCTGCCGCCGTCGGCCAGGAAGGCCTCCAGGTTGGCGAAATCCTGCGGCGAGAACTCAGGATGAGCACCCCCCGGATGGCTGGTCGGCGGGAGAAGCATGTTCCAGATGGTTACACGGGAATAGTTGCGAATGTTGGGGCCGGGGAAGCCTTGGCCTCCTGATCCATCGCTGTTGTGACAGGCAAAACAGTTTGCGCTGACGATGGCATCTCCGCCGTCGATCACGCCCACGGGACCGCCGTCGCAATCCATGCTGGTCCCGGAAGCGACATCGCACTCATCGGGAACGGAGTTTCCGTTGCAGTCCAGGCTGGTGCCCGAGGATATATCGACGGCGTCATTCACCGCGTTGCTGTTGCAATCCGGGAAGCAGGGCCTCGAAAAGACGACCGCATCGATTCCGGCCTCCACCACCGAATTGTTCGGCAAGTCCTTGATACCGAAACGGACTCGGGACGTGGCCGTCAAGGAAGCGAACAAATCAAGAAGCACGTTGTGGGTCAGCCAGCCGTTGGTCGACGTGGTGTGCGTGGCGATCGGTGTCCAGGATGTGCCATTGTTGGTGGACACGTCCACGGTAATATGGTCGTCTCCGTCGGCATCATCGCGACCGAGCCAATAAGCGTATGTCAGACTCACGTCCTGGGAACTGAGGTCCAATGTCGGCGAAATCAAGTAAGTCGGCCCGCCGTCGACGTCCGAGTTGCCGCCGGCATTGTCGGTGAGATAACACTGGCCGCCGCCGTCGAAGTCGTCCGTCGGATCTCCGCGCGATCCGTCGCCCACCGGGTCCCCGCGCTGCCAGGCCCCATCGAACAGGTCGACGCTGTTCTGAACCGTCCACCCCAGGTCGGTTTCAAAATGGTCTTCGAAAAGTATGTCCGGACAGACGATGCAATCCGGACCGGTCAGGGAGAGCGTGAAATCTCCGGAGGCCTGGTCGTAGCCCGAGACGCGGATGTAATACTCCAGCGCCCGCGTGACCGGCACACTCAGCAGCGACCGGGTGTTTCCGCACATGTCATCGTCGCAGCCGATCTCGTTGAGTTCATTGCCCGGGCAGCCCGAGTGAATGGAAACCACACTGTCGTAATCCGTGTTTCCGCACAAGCTTACGGTCAGCGTCCCGTCTTCCCCGGGTGTGTAGCGGTACCATGCATCGGGACTCTTGTTGGAGATTCCGCAGCTCGAGGAGCCGTTGTTGGCCAAGCCCGACGTCGAACCGCCGTACGTTCCCGGACAGACCGCCGGAGCATTGTTGCAAAGGTCCGAGCCGCTCTCGGATTGGCACAGGGTGTTGCACCCGTCCCCGGGAATGACATTGCCGTCGTCGCATTGTTCGCCGGCTTCCAAGAGTCCGTTGCCGCAGGATGGATTCGATCCGCCCGGGGCGATTTTGTAAATGCTGCCGTTGTGGCTAACGATGTAGAGTTCGCCGGCGGCATCCTCCCCGAAAGACGCGGGCGAAGAAATGGGCCCCGAAGTCGTTGCCAGCGCCGAGGTTCGCTCGGTGAACTCCGTGACCGAGCCTCCCGTGTAGCGGAAGCTCCAGATTCGATCGAGGCAGAAATCCGCGAAGAAATAGGATCCCGCCAGCCAGGGAATGGAACAGCCGCGATAGACGTAGCCGCCGGTGATCGAAAAACACGGTGCCCCGGGCACCGTATGGTCGTATTGATAGATCGGTAGGGTCAGCGAAGGATGGTTGCAGGTGCATCCGCTGTTGCCGGTGCAGAGGGAGCCTTCCATGCATCGCCATCCATAGTTTCGTCCCCCGGGACTGCCCGCCGGTTCGAAGTCGATTTCCTCGCGGTCGTCCTGACCCACGTCGGCGATGTACATGTCGCCGGTGAGGCGGTCGAAGCTGAATCGCCAGGGATTACGCATGCCGATCGCCCAAATTTCGTCGAGCGGATTCCCCGGCCCCACGAACGGGTTGTCGGCGGGGACGTAGGTGGGGGCGTTGTTCACGTCCAGCCGCAACATCTTGCCCAGCAACGTGCCCGTGTCCTGCGCCCGCCCGTTTGGGTCGTTCGCCGAACCCCCGTCACCCATGCCGACATAAAGCATCCCGTCGGGGCCGAACTGTAGCTGGCCGCCCTTGTGATTTTGAAAATCCTGGTCGATGGTTTTCAGGATGGTCGCGCTGGCCGGGTTCGCCACGTTGGGGTTGCCGGAGACCGTGTACCGGGCAATGACCGTGTCACCCGGCGCGGTCTGATTCGTGTAGTTCACGAAAAACCTGCCGTTGACCGAATAATTCGGGTCAAAGGCCATGGACAGCAGGCCGCGTTCCCCGCCCACGGTTATGATCCCCGAGATGTCCAAGTAACTTGTCGCCAGTACCGTATTATTGCTCAAGTTGATGATCTTGATTCTGCCGACTTGTTCCACGACGAACAATCGAGTCGTGTCGCCCGGGGGGGCGGTCACGAATACCGGTTGATTGAATCCCGTGGCGATTCGCGTCGAACCAATGGGAAACGTCGGAAAATTCTCGCAATCGTCGGGTACGCCGTTGCCGTTGCAGTCGCGGCTGAAACCGCTGGTCAGGTCGCAGGGGTCGGCGATCGTATTGTTGTTGCAGTCAGGCTGGCAGTCGTCGGGCGCGCCGTTTCCATCACAATCCGTGGCCGTCCCGCAGCCCAACACGTCGCATGGACCGCCCGGCGATCCGCAGCTCAAGTCGCAGTTGTCCGGAATTCCGTTCTGATTGCAGTCGGGAGAGGAACCGGGGCCGTCGGTCACCGCGGTCACCGTGGTGGGCGATCCGGGCTTGAACAGGCCGAGGGTCGCCACGACGTTTTGAGGCGGGGTGTTGGCCTCGAAACGGAAGTTGTACAACGTACCCCAACGAAGCGCGTTCGCGTTGCTGTTCACATTGTGCGGAGTCGTTTGCCACGTGATCGCTCCGCCGCCCACCGAGCCGGTCCAATCGGTACCGTCGTAGGGTTCGCCGCTGTGATAGGGCACGTCGCGGAAACCGATGTTCTGGACGGTCACGTCGCCGCTGATGGGAATGCTGAACGATCCGCCGCAGCGATCGGAGTTGACGTTTTGGACGGCGTATTCATAACTGAAAAAGCCGGTACCCAGGTCCGTGACTTTCGTCGCCAGGATCATCTGCCCATCGGATGGAACGATGATGTCGGTTTCGCGAACCGTCGGATCGGCGATGCGCCACGCGCGGATGGCCGGCTTTTCCCGTTGCGTGGGATGTCCGGGATCCGGCTGAAGCATGGACCAAGTCGTCCCGCTGCCGTTCAGAATGACGCGGCGATACGAGCAGTTATTGAACTGATTTCCGTTCGAGGAATCGTCCGGAGAAACATACTGGGCTTCCACGTAAAAATGCGTGCTGCTGGCATAATTGACTTGTTCAAGGTCCGCCGTGTCCACCTGAACGCGTTTGTACACCGACCCGGCGCCGCCTGAACCCGGACCGGGATACCACGGCATGGTGAACGCGCCGTTGAATGCATTGACCTGGAACTTCGGTCCCATGCCGCCTTGGCTGCCGTTTAATCCGGAGTCGTACGGGTCCGAGCAGCCCACGCCCAAGACGCTCCCTCCCTGTCCGTTGCACCCGCATCCGCAGATGTTTTCCGTCAGAGCAAGGAAGCCGTGTTTGAGCCAAGCCTGGCCGATCTGTTCGAACCGGCCGTTCCTCATGCGGAACATGTTTTGCCCGATGACCGGGTGTTGATTCGTATTCGAAACCCATTGAAGGTTGGCATTCCCCACGTTGCACGAGGACGTGCCGATGGTGAACGCCTCAATATTTCCGAAAGCGGCGTAATTGGTGACATTGGGAATGTCGCCAACGATCACGTCCGGGCCGACGTTTCGCGGACAGACCGTACCGTTGTTGCCGCCGGCAATGACGTTCTCCTCTTCTTGTTCTTGTTGAGGGTTCGGCAATTCCATGTCGTTTTCCACGGAATCCGGTCGGCGAGAAGCGATTCCATCCACTCGGCCATACGCGACGCCAAGGGTCGGAAGTGCCTCCGGCGAAACGCCGAGCTTCTCAGCCAGGAAGGCCGAAAGCCAAACATGATGCGATTCGAAAAGGAAAACGCCGCCCGGACGATCGAACGCTTGGCGATTCGTCCCAATCTCAATGAGGGCGACGCCTGTTCCCCAATCCGGATCTTCGATGGACAATGGGGCTCCGGCGCGTCCCGCATCGATACGAAGAACCGGGTTTTGAATGGTAATGGACTGAGCGGGACCGGCGAAGGTGAAGGCCCCTTTCAGAGGAAGACGGCCGCGCAACGATTCAACCCCGCCCTTTGTCTTTAAGAGTAGTCCCGCGGAGCCTTCCTCGGAGAGCACCAACCTCGCCGAACGGTCGGCGGGATCGTCGCCGTCGATCGTCACCTCCACGCCGATTGCGCGAAGCGCGTCGATGTCAAATTCGATGGCCGTCCACCCATCGGTGACGACCCAACGGCCCTGAAATGGGGCCGATAAGCCTGACGAACCGAGGACCAAAAAGCAGAATAACCCCGCCGTGAAGTTCCGCGCCTGACCCACTTTCTGATCCTCCAATGCCTACCAGGCACCCCAGCCAGTTCTTCCAATGCCAACCCGTGTGCTGAGGTGAATCGGGTGAGAAGTTTCGCCCCTGTCTCGACCCGCCGACAACCCGGTACGGCCGAGGCACTGCTTCGGGTACCGGAACTACCCCCCAAGTCTCCAAGCGTCCGAGTACTGTAACTAAGCTATAGCGGTTTCGGAACCTTTTCAACCCCTGGGGGGTCAATTTGAATCAAAATCGAATGTGCAACTCTCCTCGTCCCAAGCGAATCCTTGTCGAAGTGGAGTACCATTGACGATTGTGTCGCGATTCAGCGAGCTCCGCATCTTTGCGGCACCAAAAACCGCAAAGAGTTTTTGCGGAGTGTCACAAACCTGTATCAGTCCTAAGCCACTTCACGGATCCTGCACTTTTTTTGAGGTCCGTGAGGATCAAATCGGCGCTTCCCCGGCACTCGGAGCGAAGGCACATAGTTAGTGCCAACGATTGGCACTTGTTTCGGCGGACTCTCGGCGGCGCGGCCGCATCGCTTCACCCTCGTGAAAAACAGGCATTTTCCCCGCGGATTAGCATAACTTTCGCGGATTTCGTCGCCCTCAAATCGGTTTTCCGTGCCGTCGGGATTGGGCACTTCGCAGGGCCAATCGAGCGGATTCACTCGTTTGAAGCATTTGGTGGGGCCCGCGGCGTCAACGGCTGAATCGCTGCCCAACTTCCAGAAAATTCTCTTCACTGCCTTCAGATTTTTTGGAGGTGCCGGCTTTAAGAACGATTATCCGGCGGCGACCAGGCACAAATTGTCGCCGTAGCCGTAAAGCGACACTTTTCGACTGCCCAATTGCGTTAAGTATGGAATTGTAGGGTCGAGCGTTATTTGACCGCGTTACCCAATTGCCCGATAAACATACTCATTTCAAGCGAAGCGGGAATTGAAAATGTGGAGAAATTTTATTTGGAATCCGGCCCCTTAAATGTGCTCAATACGCTTGACGCACGGTTACACATCGATTACTATCGGCCCCAGTATAGAGACCGTGCGCTCTCGCCGAGCGATAAAGGTTTGTGGTCCGAAAGGACGCGGCAAGCAGGGTGACCCAGGAATAGCGATTGGTTTGGGGGCCAGCGTAACCGTCGAAATTGCCGGACTACGGCGTATGCGGCGGTAAGTGGCGAAGTGGCGGCGGTGGTTTCAATGAGAGATGGTTTGCCAACCAGTTTGTTGCACACAATTAGGATTGCCAATGCAGCCGGCCCGCTTGCGGATGCGAAGCTCATGCTTTGTTGTCGCCCAGCTTCTTCGTCCTTCGTCCGTGGGTCGCAACTGCGAAAGGGCCGCTTGCACAATGCAACGGCTCGCGACTTTTCGGCGGGTCATCGTAGGCACGGTTTGATAGAGTCGGCGGTTTTTGCGGAAACAAGTTTGACGCAAACAGCTTGGGAGGGTCTCGAAATCGGGTGCTGCCCGGCCGAATACGAGGGTGTTTCGGCTCCGGGCGTGGTCGCGCGCTTCGTGCACAGGCGGCGCGCGGCTTCGGGTTTCGCGGCATCATCTCGTGAGTTTATTGGGTAGGAAAGGGAGCCTGGGAATCTGTTCGTTTTTTGGAGGATTCGGTAATGAATAGTACGAGTCGGATGAGGTGGCGCCCCGCAGTGGGCGTTCTGGTCCTTGGCGGAATCGCCATCGGCCTGACCTTTCAGGGGGTATCGGCGGAAAGAAGCCGGACGACGCCGCGCGTCAAAGGGGACAAGACTACTCCGAAGCTTGCCACGGCAGCGCAGTTGACGCCTGCCGGTGCAGTGCCGAT
>Ga0187893_10001184_pt1 | contig 64560 bp, 52 predicted proteins | sample MA1701074metaG_FD_139574 | JGI IMG/M metagenome (GOLD analysis project Ga0187893, IMG submission 139574) | White microbial mat communities from a basaltic lava cave in the Kipuka Kanohina Cave System on the Island of Hawaii, USA - MA170107-4 metaG ... | reverse complement strand
GTGAGTTCCGTCAGGGCCCGGGCAACGCCTTTCCGGGCAACGGCAAACCGCGCTGGTCGGAGGGCCAGATTGGGGAGTTGCAGCGCAAGATCGGGCAGCAGGTAGTGTCCTAAAACTGCGTTGAGCAGATTTAGGACACTACCCGAGAGCGGGTCATACTGCTCGATTCCGGCGGGCTCACGGCGTAAACGGAGACAACCCAGGCACCGGACGAAAGAGTTTCGGTTCACTTCACCCGATCTCTGTGCTGCATAGGGACAGGTCGAAAACTCACGGCGCTGAATTCTCACTGTCCGTGAGAGCATGCAAAGTGCGATCAGGCAGGGCCCAGATCGGGTCCAAGACTAGATCAGGTGGGTTGAGGTAGACCGGCAGAGCGGTTTTCTCGTCCGTCGCTGTGAAGAGGCTGGAGATGGTAAACCAGAACAGGCCGGCACGCTTACCAGCGCCAGACACCAGGGGAGTTTGGGCAACCTCCAGCAGCTTTTTAGCTCTCGGTTCATCCGGTGCCTCGATCAAAACCGCGCGAATCGGGTGGACACCGAACACTTCCTTGTGGCCTTGCGTTCGTTTGATGAAGTGATAGTACGCGCGCATTGTCTTGAGCATGTCCGCGGCGGTCATGGTGTCGCGATCAGCTTCGTACGCAAAGTGAAAGTCGCGCCGTCGCCAAGGGAAAGCTGTCCGACCACCGGCGCTTGAGAAAAGCGCAGGCTAAAGAGCGCGTCCGGCTCGACCGGCAAATCTCTCGGTTTCATCGGACTCTTGCCAGCGGAATTCATTCGGGCCTTGTACGCGCATTGATTTGATCTTGGGTAATGGAAACCCATAAAACTGCTCAGTCCCGGCCCGTTCCCGCCATCGGTGCAAAGTGTGCGCTGCGCGGCACCGCAGCCTCCCGCGCTGCCTCTTTGTTGATAGCCTCTAGCGGCAAGGCCACTTCAATCAACTTCTTCTTCGTGCTTCCACTCAAAGACTTTGGCCTGCCTTTCGCTTGCCCGGGGGTTCGGACCCGCAATCAACAAATGACCTGCTGCCGGCCACGCAGCTCTTCAAAACATGAGCCTCAAAGCGAACTCGATCTGGCGGCTTAGGTTGGCCTGCGAGGAGATTCGTCCGAAGCTGGCGTTGCCGACCGTGGTGTTCGGACCGCCAAACACAGGATGATTGAAGGCATTGAACGCCGATCCTCGGAACTGCAACTTCACCTGCTCGCGCAACGTGAAGTCCTTCGAAATCGTCACGTTGATGTTGTCCATTCCGGGCGAGCGGACGGTATGCACTCTTGCGGCCAGGTTGCCCAACGTGAAGTCGGCGGGCCGTGAGAAAACAGTGGTATTGAAGTAGCGGTCGAGGCGCTGCTTATGCGGCCCCGAGACGCCCTGGTTGGGGTCGCCGTTGACATTAGGGCGTACCGAGACCCCATTCGGGTAGGTTCCTCCGGTCACGCCGAAGCCCAGCGCGAAGCCACCCTGATAGGTCTGGAAGGTGGAAAGCTGCCATCCGCCAATGAGGAGATCGACCAGGCGGGATGCATTCGACAGCAGGTATCGCTTACGGCCCACGGGCACATCCCAGGCGGCCGCGATGGTCAGGCGCTGAGGCACGTCGAAATCTCCGGCGGCGCGAGCGCTTTGGCGGTCGAAAGGCGTGAGAGGCGAGGCGAGGTCGGTGAGATTTTTCGATGCTGTGAACGACACCAGGGCGGTGACACCGTGCGCCATCCGCTTCTCGAGTTTGATCTGGAGCGAGTGATAGATACTATTGCCGAAAGCCGGATTTGTGCGGCTGACGCCCGTGAATTGCGGGTAGGGCCGCAGCAACTGCTCCCGTGCTACGGTCGATCCGGCGAGCGACCCCGTGGTCAGCACGCCGAAGAACGGGTTGGAGACCTGCTGCCGCAGCGCCGCGCCCATTGAGAAAAACTCGGGCGGAGTTCCGTTGAGGTTTTCCGACGGCGCCACCAGACGGACGCCTCGCGAACCGACATAGGCTACTTCCACTAGCATCTGCGAAGGCAGCTCGCGTTGGATATCGAACTGCCAGTTATGGAACATCGGCAACCGGTCGGCGGGCTCGACAAACGCCACACCTTGCCCCACCAGCGTGCGCAGCCCTTCGGAGCTGCCAATGGGAGGCAGCAGACCGGTGGGGAAGGGATTGCTGAGGCGATTGATAACCGTCATACCTCCATCCGTCGATGCTACCCACGGAGTGTCTACGCTGAAACCATCCGATGACACCGATCCCACCACCGGGATGTAGCTGAGGGCATATCCCCCTCGCAGGACAACCTTTTTTGTAAGACTATAGGCGAAGCCGATGCGAGGGGCGAAGTTGTTGCGATCGGAGTCATAGATGCCCCGGGGCCGGCCATCGACACCCGCGTAGAGAAGTCCGCCGGTGAGATTGAGCCCAGGGACTTGCAGCGGGCTGCGCACGCCGTAGCCAAAGCCGCGTGTGGTGCGATTGTAGCGTTCGGTGCGGGGTCCCTCATATTCCCAGCGGAGTCCGAGGTTGAGCGTCAGCTTGGGTGTCACGCGAAAGTCGTCCTGAACGTATAGTCCGTAATAGAGATTTTGGATGGACACACCGGTATTGTTCGAGATGCTGCCGGAGCCGAAGCCGAACAGCAGCGAAGCCAGAGCGAATCCGCTGGCCGGTGTGTCGACACGCGGCCCTCCCGTCTGGTTGACACCGAAGCTGAACTGGCCAGAGGGATGGAGGTTCCGGAAAAAATGCCCTCGGATGAGGCGTCCTTCACCGCCGGTCTTGATGAGGTGGCGGCCCCGCTGCATCGAAATACTCGGCTGGAGCGACCATGTGTCACCCGGATCATTGATAAGCGGGCTGCCGGCGAGCTGGTTGAATTCAGTGACGCTGACAGTGGGGAAGGCAAGCCCCTGAATCACCTGCCGGTAAGAGGCGGGGAAGCCCAGCGTGACGGGATCAAATCCGTCGGACCACGGCTTGTTGTCCTCGATGCCGCGCGCATAGCCAAGGCGGATGTCGACAGTAGTGCGCGGGCTGAGCAAGTGGGTGTCGTTGAGGGCGACTCCGAAGTGCGGGCGCCTCACGCGATTGCCGGAGCTTCCAGCGGGCCCGGCAGCCACATTATCCCAGGAGCGCGGGAATAGAAGCCGTCCTTCGCCCTGGTTGATGCGCACGAACATCTGGTTTTTGGCGCTCACCGTGTGATCGAACTTCAGGACGATGGCATCGTAATCGCGGGGCCACTTGTACGAATAGATGAAGTTCTGGACCCAGGGCGTCTGCGGCCGAGGGCTGGGAAAGTTGGGCGCAGGGTAGTAGGAAAGAATGTTGCGGCCCACCGGGTCCTGTAGCGATTGGGGGATGATGTTTCCCGGAACCGGATCGCGCATCGGGATACCGTTGACTAGGCGCCCGGAGAAGGGATTGTAGATCACGCCCAAGAATTCGGAGAAATCGCCTTGACGCATTTTCGCCGTAGGCACGTTGAGGTTGTTGGTCAACCCATTACCCTCGCGGGAACCCTCGAAGCTGAAGAAGAAGAAGCTACGGTTGCGGCCGTTGTAGAGCTTGGGAAGCCAGATGGGGCCGCTCGCCGTCGCGCCGTAAGTGCTTGACTGGTAGCGGGCGAGGCGGAGACCGCCGGCGTTGTTGAAGAACGAGTTGGCATCCAGTGCGGCGTTGCGAAGGTATTCATATGCCGAACCGTGCAGATCGTTTGTGCCGGACTTGATAACGATGTTCATGAAGCTGCCGCCGGAACGGCCATATTCGGCGGGGAGGGTTCCTGTCTGGAGCTTGAACTCGGCAACGGCATCGACGGCAGGCACCCACTGAGAGATATTGACCCCGCGATTCACGTTGACGGTATTGGCGACACCGTCGACGGAGACGTCCCCTGAGGCGAGTGGCGCTCCATTGGCTGAATAGGAAACGTTCGTAATTGTGTCGTTGGGACGTGTGTCCTCGCCGTAGCGATTGTTGACGACGCCCGTGGCGAGCGTGAACATGAACAGGCTCGAGTGCCCCTTGAGCGGGAGGCTCTCGATGATTTCCTTACGGACCACCGAGCCGAGCGAAGACGACTCGGTTTCGACACGCGCCACATCGCCCATGACGGATATGGTCTCCGTGGTCTGCCCCACGGCGAGCTCGATATCAGATCGAACGTTTTCGCTGAGGCTGAGCTTGATGCCGTCACGCACGTCGGTTTTGAACCCGCGGACCCGTGTCGTCAGCGAATAATTGCCGGGCGGCAGGAACTGGAACAAGTAATGACCGAGACCATCCGTGGTGGTTCGCCGCTCCACCGCGGTGTCCACGTTGCGAAGAACCACTTCGGCTCCCGCGACAACCCCTTTGCTGGGATCGGTGATCGTGCCCTGGAGAGTGGCGCGGAACTCCTGGCAGAGCAGGGGCAGGGAAAGAACAACGAAGGCGGCGAGACGCTGTAGCATGGCACCAAGTATACACCTATCATTCTCAGGGAAATAACCGACTTTCCTGGGGCGGAGACTCAGGTATTCTGGATCTGAGTGGACCCGCCCACCTGTTTCCGAGCGGTTCCGTCATCATCGTTTTTTGCACCTGCATAATCTGATTGCGCGCATGGGTGTAGCGAAAGCGAACGAGCTGCGGGTCTTCGCAGTGGATGCTTTTTCCACCGCCTCGTTGCCGGATTCCGCTTCTGACGCTGGCGCTCTATGCGGCGTTGCTCATTGTGATCGCCGGTTCCCGTCCGCTCTGGGTCGATGAAATTCTGCAGTTGGTTGTGACCAGCGACGGCTCGGCGCACGACGTGGTGGATTGGGCGGCGCGGAATCCCGGAGGTGTTCCATCGGCCTATCTCGTGCAGTGGCTACTATTGAAGGTCGCTCCGCTCTCTCCGCTGGCGGCGAGACTGCCCTCGATCGTTTTCGCGATCGCTACGCTGGTGTTGGTCGACCGGTTGGCGCGGAAGCTCATCCTACCCGCCGCCGGTCCGGCTTTGTGGCTTCTGGCCCTGGCGCCCATACAATTCCGCTATGCAATCGAGGCTCGGCCGTATGTCCAGGCTCTATGCTTCACGGTGCTTGCGAGCTTGACGCTGGTGCGACTTGCGGAGTCGCCAACCATGAGGAGATGGTTGTGCTACTCGCTTTGCCTGACCGCCTGTCTCTACACGCAACCGTTTTCGTTCTTCGTGTGCGCCGGGCATTTCGTATGGGCGGCCTCGCTAGAATCGCCTTCTGCTGAGCGATGGATTCTCTCCGCGGCCGTGGCGGCTGGTCTCGCGTTTGCGCCGTGGTTTCTGCTCGCAGGACCGCATTGGGCGGAGGCTGTCGCCGCCAATCACTACCGCTTCGACGCGTCATTCGAAACCGCGCGCGCGTTTCTCCGCGATTCGAGCGGCGCGGGCTATGTGGGCACCGCCATGCTAATATTTTTCGCGGTCATAGGGCTTACCTCCAAGATGATTTCGCAGTCTACGAAAGCACTGTTGCTCGTGTCGACCCTGGTGCCGATTCCTTGTGTATTTGTTGCCGACGCGACGTTCGGTTACTTTTTCGCTGCCCGCCAACTGTTATGGATTCTCCCGCCACTGTGCCTCCTGGCCGGCGTGGGAATCAAAATGGCGCTCGGGAGACGGCAGGTTGTTCTCGCGATGGTCGTAGCTTTGTTTGTTGTCCACGACGTGCGATACGCTTTGGGCGCTCGCGAGGATTGGGATCTCGCGGCCTCCACTCTGTCCACAGCGGTCCAAATTTCGGGCGCGTGCGCCATAGTGGCTCCGCCGGAAAGCGTAGCCCTCTATCAGTTCTTCGAACCGTCGGTGAGCCGTGAAAGGTGCGATCCAAACCAACCGAATCACACCGCGGTCCTACTCGTGAGGACTCCGTATACGGAGGAATCCACGGGCGAACGGCAGGGCCGGCTCCTCCTGGATGCAGGTCTATCACCCGGCCCTACCATTACTTCCGGCGGTACGCGACTCACGCTGTACCTGCGGGTGCAGGATACGGCAGATCTAAATTAGCCGCCCCGCCTGTGAAAAATTTAATGTAGACTATTCCTAATACGGGTAGGCTTTAAAACCGCATCGGACCAGCCGCTCTGTTCCAACGACCTGATCCGATGCGGTCCGCCTCCCCGATCTTCTCGGGGATTTGGGACCAGCCGTAATCAACCCTTCTGTTCTTACCTACAATCCTGATCAGGCCCGCGTCCATTGAACCTTACCAGAACCTTCGGCGGGGATCTTCGACTAGCCCCGGCAGCTCAATCTCTATCGCAGAATTCAAATCTGAACCAACTCCTTATGGTCGTGGCTCCATCGGGCACAAAAAACCCCTCTGTTGCAACTGGCAACCGAGCAGTGATGAACGGGGGTACTGCAAAATCCTACCCGTGAGCACATCTTTCTATCCTGCTACGATCATCCTCTCGTCTACCCGTTGCAGCAGAGGGTTCAGGTTTTCAAGAGTTGACTTCCACAATTCGGATTTGACATAGCATCTGTGCGGCCAATTCGGGAGCAAGAGATAAGCCATTGAAAACACAGGGCTCTGGCGATCTCTTGGCCCGCATGCCAGCCCCGCTCGGGAGCACCCACTGTGGCGCTGTGACACAATCGAGGTGTGACGCGCAGATCCGCTCTGGCAGCCCTTGCCTGCTGCCCTCTCCTGTCCCAGTCTCCCCCAAGGACCACCGATTACCGCTCCGATCTTCCCCATCCCCGCCTCCTACTCCCCCCGCGGCGCGCCCGGTTGCTCGAACGCGAACGGGAACGCCAGACGCTACGTTGGGTCGCATTTGACACGCTCGTCCTGGGCAAGGCCGTATTCCCGGAACAGGGTTTTGCAATGTCGCTGTACTACGTCGCCTCCAAGTCCCAAGACCATGCCCGCCAGGCCATCGAATGGGCACTGGGCCCTGGAAACGATCTTCGCCAACTCGCCCTGGTATACGATTGGTGCTTTCCTGTTCTCACCACGACGCAGCGTACCCGCCTGGCCACCAAGATGCAAGGTTTGCTTGCCAAGACAACGGGCTCCGATATCGCGTCGGCGCGGACCCGCGCCTTCGCAGCCATTGCGCTCTCCGATGAGCATCCAGACCTCGCGACGCAAACGGTCAAGACACTGGTAGAGGACTGGTGGAGATCGGTCGTGCTCACGCCGCTGGAATCGGGGAAGGTTCCGTTCGAACTGGGAAGCCATCATGGGTTATTCGAAATGTTCCACGCCCTACGCGACAATTTCGACATCGATCTACGTGAACCGGCCGCTAAGTTCTTCACGACGCTCCCTATCTATCATCTGCTGCTCCACTACCCCGCGCCTTTCCCCGCTCCGGAAAACGAATACCGTATCCCGCTGATGAAAGAGCATGGCGAACCCGATCTGCGCGAAGCGGTTCGCAGCCGGGCCGCGGCGCTTTCGATGGTGGCCTACGACAACAACGCGCAGGAGATGCAGTTCCTGCAAGGCTGGCTGATCCAGGACCGATTCCTGATGAGGGGCACGTGGGGAATCCCGTACGAGTTCCTTTGGGCCAATCCGTATCAGCCTGGTCTTAGCTTTCACTATCTGCCTAACGTACTCCACGACCCGAAAACGGGCCGTCTGGTCATCCGTTCGAAGTGGGAAGACGATGCGGTATGGTTCCATCTAGCCGGAGGCAAGTCCCAAATGTTCCTGAACGGCCAGATCTCGAACGTTACGCCACAGTCGTTCACAGCGCCGATTGAAATGGGGAACACTGTCTTGATGCCCGCTTCGGCGGCTTCCAAGTTTCGCATCGCCCCGGAAGATCACGCGATGCGCTATTACATTGTTGGCCTCAAGCCCGATACGAAGTTCGACCTCGAGGTGGATGACGAGGAGCTCCGGGAGGTCGAATCGGACCATGGCGGTGTGCTCGAGCTGAATTTTCCGCCAAAACGCACCGCAGGTATCCTATTACGCGAAGCGGGGGCGATTTTAAAGTCGTGAGACCTTTGAGCTACCAGTGAACGTATCCGCCGTCGACCATCAAATGCTCTGCTGTGATGTAGCTCGACTCATCTGAAGCCAGAAAGAGCGCCGCATTGGCGACCTCCCGCACTTCCCCAAGCCTCGCCAGCATCTTCTTCGGAGTGATCTGGTCGCGCCACTGCTCGAACGTCATGCCGAGCCGCTCGATCTCGCGGAACGACGCGCTGGTCACGATGCAACCGGGACAGAGCGCATTTACGCGAATGCCATGCGGAGCCAAATCGAGCGCCATGCAGCGCGTTAGCGTGAGTACGGCGCCTTTGCTCGCATTGTAGGTGGCGAAGTCCGGCTGAGCGACGATGGCGCTCATGGACGCAACGTTCACAATCGAACCCTGGTGGCGCGTTTTCATGTGCGCCACGGAGAACTTCGAGACCATCGCGGTTCCGAACACGTTCACGCCGAACACGCGCTGCCAGTCGGCGAGCTCGGCATCTTCGATACTCTTTTGCGTGAAGTCGGCGGCGTTGTTTACCAGGATGTCTATCTGTCCGAATGTTTCGATCGCTTTGTTCGCGATAGACCGCGCGCCGTCCTGCTTCGCAATGTCGGCCACGGCGAGCTCCGCCTCGGCACCCATAGCCCGGATCTTTTCCAGGGTCCGCCGCGCATTCGCTTCGTGGATGTCGTTCAGCACCAGCCGCGCGCCCTCTTCGGCGAACCGGATGGCGATCGCCTCTCCGATCCCGGCGCCAATGCCCGTCACAATCGCAACTTTGTCCTTCAAGCGCATAAGCTCTCAACGTAACATGCATTGATTGACACCTTGATAAACTCAAAGATCTCATGCGAGCAGCATTCTACGAAGGCAACAGACAAGTGAGCATTGGCTTGTGCGCGCCTGTGGCTCCCGGCCCAGGCGAGGTGCAATTACGTGTCTCCCATTGCGGCATCTGCGGAACCGACCTGCACATCTATCACGGAAGTATGGATCATCGCGTCAAGATGCCGCAGGTGATTGGCCACGAGACCTCCGGGACCATCGAGTCAGTCGGCGATGGTATCGACGGTTGGAAATCGGGCGCTCGCGTGACTGTCATGCCGCTCGACCCATGCCACAATTGTCCGGCCTGCCGCCGCGGCCATTCGCACATTTGCCAGAAACTGAAGTTCATTGGGATCGATACGCCCGGCGGTATGCAAGCGCTGTGGACCGTTCCGGCGCACACGCTCCTGCACGTTCCCCAGAGTCTGTCGCTCGAACATGCGGCGCTCATCGAGCCGGTGGCCGTGGCGTGCCACGATGTGCGTCTGGGCGAGGTCATGCCGGATGAATTCGCAGTAGTCTTGGGAGGCGGTCCCATCGGAGCGCTGGTGGCGCTGGTAGCCCAGCACGCCGGCGCGCGTGTGGTGGCCGTGGAAATCAATCAGTTCCGCATCGAGCTGCTGCGCGGGCTAGGGCTGGAGGTTGTGAATCCGCTCGAAACGGATCTGCCCAAACTCGTCAACGAAATGACGGGCGACTCAGGCGCAGACGTCGTGTTCGAAGTTTCCGGCGCCGCTCTGTCCGCGCTGGCTATGACTGATCTTCTCCGCACTCGTGGCCGCGTGGTGATGGTGGCCGTCTACCCCAAGCCCGTTCCAATCAATCTCCACCGCTTTTTTTGGCGTGAACTTCGCATGGCCGGCGCGCGCGTCTATGAACGTGAGGATTTCGCCAAGGCTATTGAGCTGTTGGCGGCTCGCGTCATGCCGTTCGAAAAGATCATCACCGACGTTTTCCCCCTCGACGGCCTCAAGCATGGGTTTGATCTCCTGGAAGGCGGGGGATCGGCGATGAAGATCCTGCTGGACTGTCAGAGTTGATCGATCGGTCGTGGGGTAAGCTGTAGCTTGCGGCGGGCTTGAGCTGCCCTCGATCACAATTTCGCCTGAGATTTTTCGACAACAAGAGCCTCTTTACTGATGGATGCAAGTCACGCAGCGCCGTCTGCCCCATTTCTATGCCATAGGCCACCCGCTCTTTGTCACATTTCGGCTCTACGGCAGTCTTCCACCAGGACGATACTTTGGCAAGGATGCCCTGAAATCGGGCGAGGCATTTGTCTACATGGACCGACGGTTGGATCGCCAGACCTACGGCCCTCGTTATCTGCGAATGCCGAGCATTGCGCAGCTTGTCGCAAGCTCCATTCAGCGAGGCGGTCCAGGAGATTATTCCTGTTATGCGTGGGTGGTAATGCCCAACCACGTCCATTTGCTGATCACGCCATTGACCGATGTTTCTGAACTCATGCGAAGGCTCAAAGGGGCGACAGCGCGGGAAGCCAACAAGCAACTCCATCGAGAGAGAAGGCCATTTTGGCAACACGAGAGCTAGGATCGGCTGGTGCGTGACGACAAGGAATTCCGGCGGATCGAGAACTATATCGTTCAGAATCCAGTTCGAGCTGGACTCGCGGCGAGCCCGGAGAGGTATCGATGGTTGAGTGCATGGACGCCCGATGCGGGCTGAAGCCCGCGGCAAGCTGAAGCGCGCCCCACCCTCACTTCGGATAGCCTGCGTCCTGTTTTACTTCATTGAGCTGAGCCGTGTGCCGGAGGGTGTGCCCGGACATCATGACGAAATATTGATAGGTATCCATGGAGCCCGCGACGCGACCGCGCATGTCTTCCTGCGTAGAGCGGACAAATGTGATCGAGCGGTTGCGGCGTTCGTTGAAGGCGGTCTTGATCGCATCCGCGGTGGGCCACTTGCCCGTTGGATGGAGCATTTCGGGGGCTTTGGCCTTTTGAGAGCGATCGAGCATTCTGGCGATGACCTTTTCGTCGTCGGCCTGTGCCTTGCGAACAACGCCTTCGCGAATCGGTGCTTTGAGAAACTGCTGCGTCACCATGTTGAAGATGGCGTCTTCGGTAACTGTGAGGTGCTCGGCGCAATCCGCAATGGACCAGCCGCCGCCGGCGGGCTTGTGGGTCCACTGCTCCTTCGAAAGACCTTCGATGGACCTCAGAAACTCCTGGCGCGACTTCTCGAGATGCGAAATGAGGAAGTCTCGTTCGTTGGCGGCGAGAGGAATCGCCTTGACTTCCTTCATCTCGAACTTCTTGCGGTTGAACTGGAGCGGGATGGAGTTGCCGCGTTGGGTCCAAGTGCCGTCGATCTGGGAGCCTTCGGCATTGACCGTGCCTTCGTAGGAGCCTTGAAGGGTCTTCCACTCGATGGAGAGCCTGGACCCATCGAGTTTGGCGGCGGAGGCAGCGAATCCCATGGCGCCCTGATCGATGCTGTCCAACGATGCTTTGAGGGCGGCCATCGTCGGCTTTGCTGAGGTGGAGGATCGTGCGAAGCGTGCCTGCCGGACTGACGAGCGTTCCGTACCAGTCACCGAAGGGCGTCTGGGCGACCGCGAGCACGGTCAGGGTCATGAAGAGGAGGAGAGTTTTCATAGGTTGGGTCCCCGTAAGGATGAGTATGACAGGGTAAGAAGTTAAGCTCCGAAGGAAGCGAGTCCGCGAAAGTCGATGGTACGGAAGTAGTCATCGAGTTTTTCAGCGCGGCGAATGAGCAGGTGAGAGCCGTCGGGGCGGACCAGGATTTCGGCGCAACGGAGCTTACCGTTGTAGTTGAAGCCCATCGAGTGGCCGTGAGCTCCGGCGTCATGAAGAATGACGAGATCGCCGACGGAGAGTTCCGGTAAAAGGCGGCGTTCCGCGAATTTGTCGTTATTTTCACAAAGGGAGCCGGTGACGTCGTAAAGAGCGTGAACAGGTTTGCGTTCTTTGCCGAGCACGGAGATGTGATGATAGGCGCCATACATGCCGGGACGCATGAGGTTCGCCATCGTGGCGTCGAGGCCGGCGTAATGGCGGTAGGTCTTCTTCAGGTGACGCACGCGTGAGACAAGGTAGCCATGGGGACCCGTAATGTAGCGGCCGCATTCCATGGCGAGAGTGGCGGGGGGGTGGCCGGAAGCGAGCAGGATTCTTTCGTAGAGATGCCAGATCCCGGACCCGACGGCGGCGAGATCGACAGGTTGTTGGCCGGGTTCGTAGGGGATGCCGAAGCCGCCCCCGAGGTTGATGAGTTCCAGGTGGATGCCGAGCTGCCGGGAGAGTTCAACGGCTAGGGTGAAGAGCATTTCCGCTGTTCGCAGAAACGATTCTGTGCGCAGCTCATTGGAGACGACCATGGTATGCAGTCCAAAGCGCCGGACACCGCGCTCCGTAGCGAGCCGATAGGCCCTGAGGATCTGGGCTCGCGTGGCTCCGAACTTGGCTTTGACTGGATTACCGATGATCGAATTGCCCGTACGAAGGCGTCCCGGGTTCCAACGGAAGCTGACGAGATCGGGAAGACCGGCGTGGCGCTCAAGATAGTCGAGGTGAGCGATGTCGTCGAGGTTGATGATGGCGCCGAGCTCCCGCGCCTTGACAAACTCCTCAGGAGGAGTGACGTTGGACGTGAACATGATCCTGGCGCCTGTGAGCCCAACGCGTTCGGCAAGGAGGAGCTCGGCCATCGAGCTGCAATCGGCGCCCGCACCCCAATCGGCGAGAAGCTTGAGGATGTACGGGTTGGGGTTGGCCTTGACAGCAAAGTACTCTCGAAATTCGGGAGCCCAAGAGAAGGCTTTCATCAAGCGGCGCAGGCTCGCGCGTATGCCCGCTTCATCGTATAGATAGACGGGCGTAGGGTATTCGGCGGTGATCTGCTCTATGTGTTGGCGAGGGAAGGGGACACGCTTAGAGTTAGCCGCCATGAGGGGATATTTCTATCGTAGACCACACAATCGATCGGCCGCGACTCGCCAATGCGCGACGGGCTAGAGCCGTCCGAGCCAGCGGATGCGGAAGTTGGTGGAGCGGCCGACCCCACCGTAGTATTGCAAGTATCGCGAAGAGCTGATGAAGTTGTTTACGGTGTCGGGATTGCGGCGGTTAGTGAGGTTGTTAGAGCCGAAGCGGAAGGCGAAGCGGTGATTGCGGAAGTTGAAGCGGCGTTCAAGATGAAGATTGGCTTCAAAAAAATTGGGAAAGCGGAACGCATTGACGTTGCCGGTAATGTAGCCGGTGTCGAGTTTGGCACTGAAGGGGAATCCTGTGCGGGCTTCGGCGAGATAGGCGACGGACCAATTCTTGAAAGGAGTGGGTAAGTAGCCCCACGTGATGAAGCGATGCGGTGAGTCCCACGGCATGCGCCCGGCGTTGTTGGTAGTAACGATAGGATCCTCGACGGTGATATCGACGACGGTATTCGAAACCGCGCGGGAGCGTGTATAGGAGGCAGTCCATTCATACTGGCGGCGGATGACATGACGAACGCTGACGGACACGGAGTCATATTTGTCGGCGCGGTAGTTGGTGAGCTGATAAATAGCGTCGAGCTGGCGGGCATTGTAGGCGAGAAGCCACGGCGCAAAGTAGTCCTGGTTGTCGTTGATGTTCTGATAGGAGAAACCACGGGCTCCGCGGCGGCGCAGGATTTCAACGCGCATCGAGAAGGCGCCGCTCCAGTGCTTCTCGGCGCCGGCGGTCCAGTTGTGGAACCGTGGGCGGAGCAGGCGATCCTGGTCGGCGGAGAACAAAGCCAGGGCCGGGCCGCGGGAAAGAGCGCCATCAGGGCTGAAGTATGTGGTGAGCGAGTACTGATCCTGGGGGCGGGTAAAGACACGGAGATTGGTTGCGTCGAAGACCTTCGCGAAGCCGCCGTAGATTTTGAGCGACTCGGATTTTGCCGGAGACCAGGAAAAACCCGCGCGCGGGGCCCAATCCCAGCGGCTCACGACTTTGTCCCAGTCGCTGCGAAGGCCGATTTCAAGCAGGAGACTGGGCCGCACGCGCCAGCCGTCTTGCACGTAGACAGCGGCCTCCGTGTTGGCGCGGCGGACTAACCCGGTACCGCCGAACGTGACGCGGCGGACTTTGTGGCCCTCCTCGTCGAAATTCTCGAAGCCGGTCCGGCGGACATCTTGCCAGTACGTCAGATTGTTGAGGTCGAATCCGGTTTTCAGTTGATGATTGCCCATCCGCGTAAAACTCGGGAGGAAGGCGTGGATGAGGAACTGATCGCGGGAAGAAGTGCGGACGGCGTCGACGAAGTGAAAGCCACGACGGCCTTCGGGAGTGACGGAAAGGATGCCTTCCCCCTGCGGGATCTCTCGCCCAAACGTCCGGTTGGCGGCATACCCGAGCTCGAGGACGGCGCGGCTGCGGAGATAGGCCTGGTCCTTGACATGGAAGAACCACTGGCGCGACCGCCGGTCGACGGATGTTTCGATGGGATCGAGCGCGGATAGGCCGGTCTGACCGGCAGTCCAGCGGTGGAAGAGGAACCCTGCGTGGAGGATGTTGGATGGCTTCAGGTTGATTTGTGTATTGATGAGATTACTAAAGCGCCAGCTAGTGTAACGATCCTCGCCCTGCGGTAGGTCGCGGACGACGGTCTTGGTGAAGACCGTATCTACGCTATTGGAGAACCAAGCCTGGCCGCGACGGATAGGGCCGGAGACGTTGGCACGGGGAGTCCAATCGGCGATCGTCCAGCCTTTCTGGTTTTCGACGCCCGGAACGAAATTGGTGGCCGAGTAACGCAATTTGTCGTCGCCCGTGTGAGCACGAATGGCTAGTGTGCCGGCCGATCCCTTGCCGTGCTCGGCGGAGAGATTCCCGGTGTTGACTTCGAGCGACTGCACTGACTCCACGCTCAAGCGAGTCTCGAAACGGCCGGTGAGAGGGTCCGTAAGGTTGAAGCCATTGAGAGTATACAGCACCTGCTCTTCGGCGCCGCCGTGCATGTGAAGTCCCCCACGATTGTCACGAATGACGCCAGGCACGATACGGAGGGCAGAGCGGAGGTCGTTCGTATTGGGATAGGGAATGTTAATGATCTCAGTGCCGGTGACCGCCTGCTTCGAGGAAGTTGCGTCCAGATCGAGGGCGAGAGGCGAAGCGACTATGTCGAGGGACTGTTGCAGCTCACGGACGGGGACGAGAGCGAATGTGGCAGGATCCGCGCCGGCGGTGATCGCAACGGCTTGGCGGCGGATGGGGAAGAATCCTTCCCGCTCGACCGTAACGAAGTAGTCGCCGGACTGCGCCAGGTTGAGCGAGAATTCCCCGCGGATATCGGAAGTGGTTTGGGCGGCTGTGGCGTTTCCGGATTCGAGTTGGACGCGGGCACCCGGGATGGGAGCCTGATTTTCAGTGAGGATCTGGCCGTGGAAACGTACCTGCGCCTGGACCGTCCCCGCGGCCCAAAGCACTGCCAGCCAGGCGAAGAAAAGATCCCTCATCCGCAGGCTCCATTTTACCGCCGCGAGTGGGAGTGATTGGCGAATGTGAGCGCATCTTCATGAAGTGTCTACGCGATCAAGCTTTGTGTAGGGGATCCGGGCGATTAACCAGATCCCGCTGATAGCGGTTTTTCACCTTGTACGCCCAGTTGACTGGCCCTGCCCTACGGCGCTGACCCTGTGCCGGCCGAGGCCGGCTGGGATCTCAAAAACATTCTTCTCGGGAAGTTTCGTCAGGCTTCGCTGCTGATCCGACAAGTGCAGCGTCCAGGATGACTTGTGCGACGCGAAGTAAACTCCGTACCGGTTGTCGTACTCGACGTTGAAGGACAGAGGGTTTACGGCTTCCAGGCTCACGCGCGCGTGCAGGTAGCCGATGTATTCATTCGCGGTCATATAACGGACACCGGCGCCCAAACCTGCGAGAATCCGTTCGAACCAGCCGGCATCCATTGCTACATCCCGATCATGAAACGCGAGAAAAAAGGGACCATCGACGGTCCACGGCACGTCCGCGGCACCGAGCTTGGGTTGTGTGAAGGCCCATGTCGCGGCCGGCACAACCGGCCCGAGCTGCACGACGAGGTCGTGGCCGAGGTAGTAAGGCGAAGACAGGCGCGTCAAACCAAAACCCATCGACGCGGCGACACGGGCGGTGTGGTTCGTCAACGAAGGAGAATAGGCTCCCGCGGACGGCCGCAGAAAGAGAGGTGTGACGCCAAAATCGTGCTGGATGTATTCGATGGACCGTTGCATGTGGAAACGCTGCGTCGCTGCCGGTACTTCCTGCTGGCGCAGCCGGTCGGCAAACTCCTGGAACCACGGCAAGCTTCCGATTCCATCCGGCGGTGCGGTCCACAAGGGACCGGGCGGAGAATCGAGGTCCGGAACGAAATGAGTCCATCCGTGGCTGTTGATCTCGAAGACACCTTCTTTCTGACCCGCGTCCAACCCACGCTTGGTGGAGCTGTAGTCATGGACGAGTTTTGGATCGATGTAGTCGGGAGCCTTGGTCTGGCGCCATGGATTGAGAACACGCCGTGTCTCGCGGTCGACGAAACCCGTGTTGACTACCTGCGTTACCACCGCTTTGTGGCGCTTGAGCGGTTCGATAATGCTTGCGCGGAACTGCTCCTCGCTCAACGTGCGGAGATGCCAGAACGGCGACATCGTTTTCTCTGAATTGCCGTTGTCGTGCATTTCGATGAGCACGCTGCGCGGATACTCGGCATAGAGAGCGTAGCCTTGCGCCCATACCAGGGACCGCTTGAAAAGATCGCGGAGAAGCTGCCGGCCCAACTGCGAGGAGCCCCGATGCGCACCGAGCCACACGACGCGGCCGGAGCCTGCCGATTCGCGCACAGCGAGGAAGGGAACTTCGCCGCGGGACAGCAGCACCGTCGAGCTGTTGGCGGTCACCTTATACCCCGGCTGCACGTAGTTCGAGCGGAGTAATTCCGGCTCCCGTCCCGCCATTTCGCGTGTCAAGAAGTGCGCCTGGCGCACAGTCAGAGGATCCGAGAGCCGGTTTTCACTGACATACTCGATTCCTGTGAGCCCGGCCAGCTCCGGCCACGCGACCGAATCGCTGAGAACGACCAGATTAACTCCGAACTGGCGAACCAACACCGGCAACAGCTCGACGCCCTTGGCTTTGAGTGTGGTGGGGCCGGTCGCGCAAACGATGGTTCCGTAGCGGGACGTGCCGTCACGTTCCAGTAGATGGTATTGATCGAGCCTCTGCTGGTCCAGCCGAATAATGTCGAACGGGATCCCCCAGGTCTTGAGAAGAGCCGCGGCAATGTTGAACTCCTGTCCGCCTTCGATGATGCTGCTCGAAGGATCCTGCCATTGATCCGAGATGACGAGCAGGAACCGGTAAGGCAGGTCTGCCGCAGGCAGGAAGCTAGCAGCCAGGAGAGCGGGAATGGCAATGCTTGTTCGCATGATGCACCGTGGGAGTGGAATCATCGTACGCCAGAGGCTTGGTCGAGCTCAAGTTTGTGGCCTTGCGCGGACAAGGGTTGATCCGTCTATTGACATTCGATATCGACTGTCGATATTATTTCAAGGTGATGATGTCCCGGCGGCTGATCACTTCGCTGATGGGCGGCTTCGCGCTGCTCGCGCTACTTCTGGCCTGTGCGGGCATTTACGGTGTGCTTTCGTTCGTAACCGCAAGGGGCACACAGGAGATCGGGATTCGAACGGCGATGGGCGCATCACGTGGCGATGTGATCCTAATGGTGATCGGCGGCGGCGCGATTCCGGTTCTTGCGGGAATCGCTGTTGGGCTGGGCGGTTCCATGGGTCTCGCGCAGTTCATTCGGTCCATGTTGGTGACGAGTCCAATCGACGCGCTGACTCTGGTGGCGGTGAGCGCGCTCTTCCTTGTCGTCGCCCTGGCGGCTTGTTTCGTGCATGGCGTGCGGCGAGAATCGATCCGATGTCGGCCCTGCGGCAGGAGTAGAGCGTGTCTGCGCCGAAGTGAACCGCACGGGACTTTCCTCACGACTTGCGGGGATGCGGTCCAGGGAGCCAGCGTTTGAGTGTGGTGCTTGCAGAACCGGTGTGATTCCTACCAATAGAACTTTAGCCCGAACTGAACCACGCGCGCGTCGAGGGCAGTGTTGATGGCGCCGAAGTTCGGTCCGCCCAGGGATGTGCCGGGGATGTCGAAGTTCGGATGGTTGAACGTGTTGAACGTTTCGGCACGGAATTGTGCGCGGAAGCGTTCGCCGAACTGGAAATTCTTCATAAAGCCGACATCGAAATTGACCCGGCCGGGAGCGCGTCCGACAGCGCGGGCGGCATTCCCGAAAGCGAATCGCGCGGGCTGGGCAAAGGCGGCGGTGTCAAACCATCGCCCGACGCTGCGTTCGGATTTCGCAACGGCGGGATCGCGGAGGATGTTAGCGCGCTGAGGACCAGCGGAAGAGCATTCGCAGGTGTTTTGCTGCGTGACCACTCCGTACGGCGGTCCCGATTGAAGAGTGCCAAGCACGGAAAGCTGCCAGCCACCGAGAATGGAGTTCTTCCCCATCCAGGGGATGTCCCAGATAGTGTTGAAGTGGACAAGATGCTTCACGTCATTGGCGGAAAGAGCCTTGTCCAGCCGTCGATTATAAAAATCCTGATAGCCTGTGCCGGGAGTACCGCCGAAGTCGCCATTAGCAATATGGTCCACGTTGTCGAGGAATTTCGAAAACGTATAGTTGCCGAGGAACTGTAGTCCTCCGCGATAGCGCTTTTCGACTCGCAGAACAAGCCCATGGTAGGAAGATGCCCCCCAGTTGGGTGCGACCATCGTCACATCACTGAATTGCGGGAACGGACGTCGCGACTGGATCGAACCAGTACCTCCCACACGTTCCGGAGTCACCTGATTGATGCTGACATTGGAAGCGGTCAAGTGGCGGCCAAGATTCCCGAGGTATTGCGCTTCGACGAGGACGCCGCGAAGCTCGCGCTGGACTCCGAGGTTGAACTGCATGGAGTACGGCGCGGGGCGAGTGCGCTCGAAAAAGGTTACCGGACCGTTGACCCCGAAGGCGGGAGTGCGGGTTTCGGGTCCGGGCGCGGAGAAAGGCGGGAAGCCATCCTTGAGGAAGAAGGCAGCGGTCTGGCTGTTATCGGGACTGACATGAAGCAGGTCGATGTTATTACCCAGACGAGCCTCGTTTGGGTAGCCGATGTCGTTGAGGTTGCCGAAGAAGACACCGAACCCGCCGCGGACCACGGTGCGCTCGTTTCCCGACGGACGCCAGGCAAAACCGAACCGGGGAGCGAAGCTCATGAAAGTGGTGTCGAACAGATTCGCCGGAGTGCCATCGATTCCAGCGAACGTAACGATGCCGGGAACACCCGCGGTGGGATGGTTACGCGTGGCATCGAAGGAGCTGAACGTGTTGTCAGGAGAGGTGGGCGAAGGCTCCACATCATAACGCATGCCGAGGTTGAGTGTGAGGCGGGGCGTGATTTTCCAATCATCCTGCACAAAGCCGCCGAAGTACTTCGATCGAGACTTGAGATCGGGCTGGTCGCGAAGAGCTGCTTGCGAGACGAAACCGAGAAGAAAGGAGGCAAGCCCGTCGCCCGATAGCGTGACGTTCTGGAGCCCGGTGGCTTGCTGCGCAAAGGTGAAATCCCCGGTGGGCGTAGTGTCGAACTCATCAGACTGGCCGTTCCAGCGGTACTCGAACCCGGCTTTGACATTGTGCGTGTGGGTGCTCCACGTGAACGTTTCGATGATCTGGAACATGGGGCCGCGCTGCTCCCGGAAAGCGTTGGGCGCGCCGACGAGAGTATAGCCCGCGGGCCGGAAGATCGGGAAGCTGCGCTCACCGACGCCGCGCAGGCCAAGCTTCGAGGGCCAGTTGCCACCCACGGACTCATGGAAGATGCTGCGGCCCTGTCTGAGCCAGGAGACGCGCACGTCGTTGATCTTGGTTGGTGAGATGGTGCGCGTCCAGGCGCCCATGAACGTTTGCGCCATGTTGGAGATGTTGCGAGTAGGCGCGGCGCCGACGCCAGAGGCGGCTGGTTCGGGAAAGGCATTCGATTGTGGCGTGAAGTTGTACTGGTTGATGTAGCGGAAAAAGATTCGGTCGGAATTCGTGAGCTGATGATCGACCCGGCCGGTTCCGTGGTATTGCGTGCGCCGTCCGAAGATGTTGATGTTGAAATTGTTGGCTCCCGCGCGATTGCCGGGCTGGTTCGGCTCAGGATAGTAGGACACGGCCTTGACTGCGACCGGATCGAGGAGGGAAGTGGGAATCACATTGTTCGGGAATGGATCGCGCAGGCGGAGAGTAGCGTTCTGCGGATTGGGCCGCGTGGTGAAGGGATTGTAGAGGGGGAGAACAGCGCCGTTGACATTGACGAGTCCCGTGAAATCACCGCTACGTCGAGCTTGGGACGGGACCGTGAAGATGCTCGTTGTACCCTGGGCGAGCTTGGTTGCTTCGAGTGCGACGAAGAAATGCGTCTTGTCCTTGCGAATGGGACCACCCAGGGTGCCGCCGAACTGGTTGTAGCGGAGCGGGGCGCGCGTGGTGGCGAAGTAGTTACGCGCGTCGAGCGCGTCGTTCCGAAGGAATTCGAAGACGTTGCCTTTGAATTGATTAGTTCCGGACTTGGTAACGGCTGTGAATACTCCGCCCGCGGTGCGACCGTACTCAGCGGCGTAATTGTTTGTGATGACTTTGAACTCCTCGACGGCGTCGACCATCGGAGCCATCTCCGCCATCGCCCGGCTTAGGCCGGATTTCTGGAGCGAGCCGCCATCGACCCAAAGCATCTGCGAGTAGGCGCGGCTACCCGCCATCGACGCGACCGGGATTTCACCAGCGTCTCCGATGCCTCGGACGAAAACGGTGGCCGCGGAAAGTTGCACAAGGTGCCAGGCGTTGCGGCCGTTGAGCGGCATTTCAACGATCGACTTGTTGTTGACGATCTGGCCGACCGAGGATGTCTCTGATTCGACGAGCGGCGCTTCTCCCCGCACGTCGACGACCTCTGTGAGCTGGCCGAGCTCGAGAATGAAGTCGAGACGAGCGGCCTGTTCGACCTGGAGGGTGACGCCGCTGCGGACGACGGCACGGAAGCCCGTGCTTTCGACGCGAATCTGGTACTGGCCGGGTTCGAGCAGGGGGACAGTATAGTAGCCGTTTTCGTTGGTGGAGGCCGTGCGTTGATCACCCGTAGAGACATTGCGCACCGAGATTGAGGCGCCGGCGATGATGGCGCCGGAAGGATCGGAGACGCGACCGGTGATTTGGGCGGTCTGGGCGGCGAGGGAGAGAGTGGCGATCAGGATAGCAAACAGCCGAAGCATAGGTACTACTGTATTCCATGAATCTTGTTCCACGTCGCGCGGAGAGCGAGCTCAGGCCCCGTACAACTCGGATTACAACTCGGAGTGGACGCCTCGCTTATTTTTTGGTAAAGTCAACAACCGCCAGCCCCACGGCGGCGACTAGTCCATCCCCAGGATGACCAAACCATGAAACGCCAAATTACGGTGACTGTGAACGGCGCCACTCGGACCGACGAGGTCGAGCCGCGCCTGCTCCTCATACACTACTTGCGAGAAGTTCTTGGCCTCACCGGTCCCCATATCGGATGCGAAACCAGCCTGTGCGGCGCCTGCACCGTTGAGCTCGACGGCAAGGCCGTCAAGAGTTGCTCGATGTTCGCCGTGCAAGCTGACGGCCGCTCCGTCCTGACCATCGAAGGACTCGCCAGCAACGGCCGGCTTCACCCAGTCCAGGAAGCTTTCTGGAATGAGCACGGACTCCAATGCGGCTTTTGCACGCCAGGCATGATCATAGCTTCCAAACAGCTTCTCGACCGAAACCCCAACCCGACCGAGTCCGAAATCCGCCACGGACTCGAAGGCAATCTGTGCCGCTGCACCGGCTATCAGCACATCGTCAACGCCGTGAAAGCCGCAGCCTCCATGGGCAGCAAGTAAGGGAGATCGACCATGGCCACCACAATCACCAAAACCGAAGCCCTCGTTGGAAAGCGGATCCGCCGCCGCGAAGACCCGCGCCTGATCACCGGGACCGCCACTTACGTCGACGACATTCAGATGCCCGGCATGCACCACGCTTACATCGTGCGCAGCCCCTATGGCGCCGCCAACATCAAAGGAATCGATACAAAGGCCGCGCTCGAACTTCCCGGCGTCGTCGCAGTCTTCACCGGCAACGACACGAAACAGGTTGGTCCGGTGCCGTGCGGCGCCTCACTCCCCGGATTGCGCGTGCCTCACCATTACATCCTGGCGATCGATCGGGTCTACTACGTCGGCCACCCAGTTGCGGTCGTGGTCGCCACCGACAAGTACATCGCACGGGACGCGGCCGATCGGGTGGAAGTCGACTATGATCCGCTGCCGGCTGTCACCGATCCTGAAAAGGCGCTCGAACCCGGCGCGCCCGCTGTGCACCCCGAATGGCCAGATAATGTCGCCTTCAACTTCCATCAGGAGGGAGGCGATGTGAACAAGGCGTTCTCCGAGGCCGATGTCGTGGTGAAGCAGCGCATCACCAGCCAGCGTCTTATCCCGACACCGATGGAAACGCGCGGAGTGGTCGCCGATTGGCGGAGCGGCGATAAGTCGCTCACGCTTTACTCCTCGACGCAGATCCCGCACCTGTTGCGGACCCTGATCGCAGGCATGCTCGGGCTTCCGGAGAACAAGACGCGGGTGGTGGCGCCCGAAGTCGGCGGGGGGTTCGGCTGCAAGCTGAACGTGTACGCCGAAGAAGCGCTGGCGAGCTTTGTTTCGATGAGAATCGGGAAGCCGGTGAAGTGGATCGAGTCCCGCCGTGAAAGTTGCGCCGCAACCATTCACGGCCGGGGCCATGTGGATTACTTCGAGATCGCGGCCAATAAAGACGGCACAATCCTCGGAATGAAGTTGAAGTTGATCCAGGACCTCGGCGCCTATCACCAGCTCCTCACTCCAGCAATCCCCACACTTTCGGTGCTGATGATGCCCGGGCTCTACCGCTTCAAGAATATCGTTGCCGATATCGTGGGCGTGTTCACGAATGCCGTGCCGACGGATGCCTACCGCGGGGCCGGGCGTCCCGAAGCCACTCACGGCATCGAGCGCATGGTCGACATGCTCGCCGCCGAGCTGAAAATGGATCCTGCTGAAATCCGGCTTAAGAACTTCATCCAACCGGAAGAGTTTCCGTTCGCGACCGCCACCGGACTCACCTATGACAGCGGCCGCTACGATCTGCCGCTGCGGAAGGCGCTTGAACTCACTGACTACAAGGGCCTGCGGCGCCAGCAAGCCGAAGCGCGTGCACAAGGCAAGCTGATGGGGATCGGCCTTTCGACCTATGGTGAGATCTGCGCTTTTGGACCCTCGCCCGCCACCCCTGCCGGTGGCTGGGAGAGCGCCACTGTCAAGATCGATCCATCCGGCAAAGTCACAGTGCTCACCGGCGCCTGTCCACATGGACAGGGCCAGGAAACCACATTTGCGCAGATCGCCGCTGATGAACTCGGCGTGGAATTGGACGATATCGTCGTCTTCCGCGGAGACACTGCTATCGTCCAGTACGGCATCGGCACTTTTGGCAGCCGCGGCACGGCGGTCGGGGGTCCGGCGCTCCATTATGCGATCCAGCAGCTTAAAAAGAAGATCACCAAGTATGGCGCGATGCTGCTCGAATCTGACGATGTCACGTATGCCAACGGGCGCTGCACCTGTAACAAGACCGGCAAGTCCGTGAGCCTGGCTGAATGCTCCGGCGCTTCGCACCGCGCGATGAAGCTCCCGCCTGGCGAAGAGCCCGGCATGCAGGCGACGTACTTCTGGGAACCCTCCAACTTCACTTTCCCGTTCGGCGCGCACATCTGCGTGACGGAGGTCGACAAGGATACCGGTGCGGTGGACGTCAAGCGTTATGTAGCCGTGGACGATTGCGGCCGCATCATCAATCCGCTGCTGGTAGACGGCCAGGTCCACGGTGGCGTCGCGCAGGGACTCGGCCAGGCGCTTTTCGAAAACGTGGTCTACGATGAGAACGGCCAGCTACTCACCGGCGAGCTGATGGACTACGCGATCCCCAAGGCGACGATGATGCCATGGATCGAATCGCACCACACGGAAACACCTTCGCCGGTGAATCCGCTCGGTGTGAAGGGCGTGGGCGAAGCGGGTACCATCGGCTGCTCGCCCGCCGTGGTCAACTCGGTGGTCGACGCGCTGAGCCCGCTTGGCGTGAAGCACCTCGACATGCCGTTGTCGCCGGAAAAACTCTGGACACTGGTGAAAGGAGCATAAGTCATGATCGCCAGTCCATTCAACTACTCCGCTCCTACCACTCTGCCTGAAGCGCTCGCGCTTCTTAGCAGTGAAAATGCCAAGGTGCTGGCGGGTGGCATGAGTCTCATTCCGATGATGAAGCTTCGCCTGTCGTCGCCGGATCATCTGGTGGACTTGGGCCGTTTGCAGGGCTTGAACTCCATCACGCAGTCCGGTGACAGCATCACGGTTGGGGCGATGGCCACGCACTACGAGATCGAATCCTCGGCGCTCCTGCGCAAGGCTTGCCCGCTACTGGCCGAGACAGCCGCTGCGATTGGCGATGTGCAAGTGCGCAATCGCGGCACTGTCGGCGGTTCGATCGCGCATGCCGACCCGGCAGCCGACTATCCTGCCGCCTTACTTGCCCTGGACGCGAAGATCGTGCTGCAGACCCTCGGCTCGGAACGCACTCTTGCAATCGCCGATTTCATCAAAGACGCATTCACCACTGCGCTCGAACCGGGCGAGATCGTAACCCGGATCATCGTTCCTGTGGAATCCGCTGGCACTGGCACGAGTTATCAAAAGATGTTACAGCCGGCATCGGGCTTCGCGATTGTCGGCGTTGCCGCGCGAGTGCGCAAGGACGGCAGCCTGAAGCGGCTCGGCGTGACCGGGCTTGCATCCAAAGCTTTCGCAATTGGTAACGCCGATAATCTTTCGGCGATCGACGCCGCATCAGCGAGCTCCGATATACACGCCTCGCCGGAATATCGTAAGGCGATGGCCAAGGTATACGCACGGCGCGCAGTAGCGGCGGCGCTTGCGCGAGCATGAAAATCAGCGGTACCCACACGCTCCCGCTCCCGCGGGAGCGTGCTTATCGCGCCTTGCAGGATCCCGACCTGCTCGCGCGCTGCATACCCGGCGGTGAAGGACTCCAACCCGTCGCCGAAGGTGAGTACGCCATGAAAATGAAAATGGCGCTCGCCGCCTTCACAGGTCAGTTCGAAGGCAAAGTGCGCATTTCCGAACCGAACCCGCCGGCTTCGTTTAAGCTGAGTGTCGAGGGGAAAGGCAAAGTCGGATTCATGAAAGGCGAAGGGCTCTTGACTCTCACCGAGACCGGTGAATCCACGCAGGTCTCCTTCGATGGCGAGGTGCACGTGGGAGGCACGATCGCGGCCGTCGGATCGCGGCTGATTGACAGTACGTCAAGGATGATGATCAAGCGGTTCTTCGACCGGCTGGCCGAGGAGGCCGGGTCCAAACCGGTCTAAACCCACACTGCCTGCGCCACGAGGATTCAAGCGAGCCTACCAGTCATCAGGTTCCCACCCGCCGCTTCCGTAGCTCATCCACCGCTACCGCTAAGATAATCACGGCGCCGATGATCGCCTGCTGAACGTACGGGGAAATCCCCAACAAATCCGAACCATTCGCTAGCAATCCCATGATGAAAGCTCCCACCAGTGTCCCGACCACACTCCCTTCCCCGCCGCGGAGGCTGCCTCCTCCGATCACCACGGCCGCGATCGCCTGCAACTCATATCCTTGTCCTGCCGTCGGTTGTCCCGTCATCAGCCGCGAGGCTTCAATCATTCCCGCGAGCCCGGTAAGCATCCCACCGATTGTGTAGATCACCGTCGTGATGAAATTCACGTTGATCCCGGCATACAGTGCCGCCTCCGGATTGCTGCCAATCGCGAAGGCATACCGCCCCAGCTTCGTATGCTCGAGGATTACGTGAACGATCACGGCGCAGACTAAAAGAATCCACAGTACAAACGGCACTCCGAGGAGGACGCCCTCACCCAGGAATGAAAACGATTTGGGAATATCGTGCACCGGCAATCCATTGGAAACGATCAAGGCCACGCCGCGGAGGATGCCGAGTGTCCCGAGGGTGACGATGAACGGATTGATCTTCAGCCTCGTGGTAAGAAATCCGTTGAGAAATCCGCACGCCATGCCCGCCAGAAGCCCGATGAAAACACCCACCGGAATCGCGACTCCCTTGGACATCGCCATCGTGCCAAGCAGTCCGGCCATCGCCAGCATCGACCCCACCGAAAGATCGATGCCCCCACAAATAATGATCATGGTCATGCCGAGAGCCATGATGTTGAACACCGCCGTCTGGCGTACCACGCTCGACAGATTATTTACCGTCAGGAAATGCGGCGATCCCACTGACAGCCCAACAAAGAGCACGATCAGCGTAAGAAATGGAAGCAGGCGCTGGATCAAGTTGCAGGCTCCTGCGCCGCCAGATGCATGATTGCTTCCTGCGTGGTTTGCCCCGGGAGTTCCCCAACCAGCCGGCCTTGACGCATGACAAGAATCCGATCTGCGACCTGAAGCAGCTCGGGAAGCTCTGAACTTACCATTAACACCGCGGCTCCCGATCGAGCCAGCTCATCCATCGTTTCAAACACCTCCACCTTGGCGCCCACATCGATTCCCCGCGTCGGCTCATCGAACAGAAAGACTCGGGCTTGCCGCAGCAGCCACTTGGCGATCACGAGCTTCTGCTGGTTCCCCCCGCTCAACCTCCCGGCCAGCATCTGGGGACCCTCGGTCCTGATCCGAAGCTTTCGAATGAATTGAGAGGTAACCTCGCGCTCGGCGTCGGCGCCCACGAAGCCCAATCTGGAAACACAGTCCAGATGAGCGATGGTCATATTATGGCCGACCCGCAGATCTCGCGCGAGTCCTGCTCGCTGGCGATCTTCCGGCACGAGCGCAACACCGGCCGCCACTGCGTCTCGCGGCGTTCGAATCCTCACGCCTCTTCCATCCACTTCCACGCGACCCGCATCGATGGGATCAAGTCCGAACAAGCAGCGGCACAACTCGGTGCGGCCGGCGCCCACGAGTCCCGCCATACCGGCGATCTCGCCAGCGCGGATCGATAAGGATATGTCCTTCAGCAGTGGGCTGCGGCTTAGGCCTTCCACGCGCAGTCGAACGGGTCCGGGTGGTACCGGATCGCGCCGGTAGACCGCGCTCACTTCCCGTCCGACCATGTGACGGATCAATTCCTCGCGCGGCAAATCCGAGATCGCGCAACTGTGAACCGTCGCCCCATCGCGCAGGATCGTTACCCGCTCCCCGACAGCGCGTAACTCGTCGAGCCGATGGGTGATATAGATCACTCCCATCCCGCGGTCGCGAAGTGTCCGCACAATCCTGAAAACTTCTCCGGTCTCGGCTTCCGACAGCGAACTGGTCGGCTCGTCAAAGATCAGCAGGCTCGATCCATGCTGAATAGCGCGGCAAATCTCAACCAATTGTTTGCCCGCTGGTGAAAGCCGCTCCACACGCCAGTCCGGCTGCAGCGGAAAACCGTGCTCGGCGATCAGTCTGCTCGCCTGATCGATCATCCTCCGGCGATCCACAATTCCGAAGCCGAGGGACGGCGCGCGGCCGAGAAAGATATTTTCGGCCACGGTCAAATGAGACGCCAAGAGCGACTCTTGATGCACCATCGCGATGCCGATTGCCGATGCGTCCGCGGGCTTGCGGAACGTGACTCTTTGCCGGTTCCACAGCATTTCGCCTGCATCGGCGGAGTACATTCCCGCTACGATCTTCATCAGCGTGGATTTGCCGGCGCCGTTCTCGCCCATCAGGAGATGTACCTGCCCTGCGGGGACGTCGAGATCTCCGCTCCGTAAGGCGGTAATTCCGCCGAAGCGCTTTTGGATACCCCGCAGTTGCAGAAGCATACGGAAATGTTTCAGTGTACAAGATTTTTGAGCTAAGACTCAGGTGATTGCCGGATTCCCCCGTCTCCAGACTCGCCTTACGATGGGGGAAGAGGAGGGAACGACATGCGCAGTTTCGGGATCATCTTGATACTCGCGCCCAGTATGGGCTACAGTCAGGCGATTCTGGAACATGGCATGGCGGCGGCTACCGGCTCTCTAGCCGGTACCATTGCGGGCAAAAGCGTAAGCAATGCCCTAGACCGTGTGCTGGATGCGACGAAAGCAGCAGAGAGATCGTCGCAGCCAGCACGCGACACCCAAAAGCCCGTCGCACCGGACGCCCGCCTGAATCAGATTCGTAACACCTACGGGAATCTCGAACCCCGCCCCTTGACGACTCATTCCGCGCCCGTGACGCGGCGCCCCAAGGTCCAACCAAGCCCGGCGCAGCCCACCGGACCGGAGCTGCCCGCGCTGCCGCGTTTGCTCGCGGACTTACATCCGACTCCAGCGCCCGCTTGGGGACCACAGTTGACCGGAGATGACCTGCGCCAGTTTGAGGCCGGATCAGAGCGGCAGGAAGTAGTGGACAAGCTGGGGACACCGTCCTCCCGCATCAGTATTCCGTCGGGCAAAGGCTTAGAAGAAATCCTATACTTCTCCTCGCGTGGGGAAGTGGTCGGTACTGTGCGCGTGCTAAATGGCCGCGTTATCCGAGTGCACGTCAACTAAGCGCAAATCGCACAGTCTTACTGCCCTGCCAACCATGCGCGGAACCCCACGATGGTGATGATGTTGAGGAAGTCAGACAGCACGCCGCCCACAATGGAAATTACCAGCATGGCCCGCAGGGAAGGGCCAAAGCGCTGCCGCATTTCTTCCATGCCGGCGAAACTGTTCGCCATGGTTCCGATCGTGAAGCCGTAAAGCCCGGCGGCCATAAAGGCGGAGTCAAACGTACGTCCAACGAGGCGGTAGGCCAGCCACCCCAGTGCCACTGTGACGAGCGCCTGCACAAACAGAATGATCAGTAAAGGAGCTGCAAGACCGGCCAGTTCCCAATACCGCAGAGTCCAAAGCGCGAGCGGTATGAACCAAGTGAGAGCCACCGTGCCGATGAGACTGTTCCAAGCTGGCGCGGAGCGCAATCCGAATCGCATCAGGGATGCAGCCAGCATTGCGCCGGTGTAGGCCGGCAAAGTAATTGTGAGGGGGCGTAGCCAGAAGTTGAGCGCCAGGTTGAGCAGGTAACCGAGGCCCATGGCGACTCCGAACAGCAGAACGGTGCGGGGCAGATCGCCGGCCACTTCGTGCGCCAAGGTACGGGAATCAGGCGCTGTTTCATTGGAACCGCCGGCGGGCCGCGAGCGATCCTTGTGAATCAGGAATGCGCCAAAGGCTCCGGTGGTGAATCCACCGATGAGTATGCCGGCGATGGCAAGGGCCAATGCCGCCGACGTGGCGCCTTGGGCGCCCGCCAGTTCCAGTGTCGGTCCGAACGCAAGCGACGTGGCGGGACCACCCGCGAAAGCGACGGAGCCCCCGGCGATGCCGATCAGAGGATGGAGGCCCAGTCCGCGAGCCAATGTCACGCCGACTCCATTCTGCACGATGGCGCCGAGCCAGAAAACCGCCAACAGGATCACCACTGGCCGGCCGCCGCGGCGCAGCGCTTCGCGATCAAGATTGAAGCCGACGGAGGTAAAAAGAGCGACCATGGCTAGTTGCTGCAGTGTGCCATCCACTTCGAATACGATCCCGTACTTCCGCAGCAGAAGCGTGGGCGCGGCCAGAATCAACCCAGCGACGACCGGCGGGGGTATGAGGCAGCGCCGCAAGATGCCAAGCCGTGAGTGCAAGGCGTGACCCGCCGCGATAGCCGCCGCGCCGCAGCCGAGAACGAGGAAACTATTGACCGCGATCTGTGAGAACATACATTGAGCTTCAACAATTGTCTATGAACTTGCCCGAATCGGTTCGATATTGCATTATCGGTGGCGGCGTCCATGGCTTGAGCACCGCCTGGCATCTGGCGCGAACGCTGAAGGCAAAGGGTCGAGGCGACGGTTCGCAGATCGTCCTGCTCGAGAAATCAAGCCCCGGCGCTGGAGCATCGGGGATCGCATGCGGCGTCGTGCGAAACTTCTACGTTTCACCCGCCATGAGTGAACTGGTCAAACTGAGCGTAGAGGTGTGGGAGGAGGACCCGGCGGCGTTCTCTTTCAATTCCGCTGGTTACATCGCCGCCGTGCCCCGGCAGCAGGTAGCGGATCTGGAAGGAATTCATAAGCGACAGCGGGAAGTGGGATACGCCTCAGATCTGTGCGTCGGAGAGGCGGAGTGCACCAGGCACATGAAGACGCTCTACTCCGATTTCCATTGCGAAGGCATTGAGGCCGTGCTGCACGAGAAGATCAGCGGCTTCGCTGTTCCGAAGCAAGCGGTGGCGGCGCTGGCGGAGAAAGTGCAGGGACAGGGCGTCCGCATCCATCAAGGCGTGACGGTGACCGGCTTCGACCTTCAGGGGAACGCGGTGACGGCGGTACAAACCAGTCACGGTGACATCCGCGCGGACTTGATCGTGATCGGCGGCGGACCGTGGGGCGGATTGTTGTGGAAGATGCTCGGCCTGCCGATGATCGCCAGCGTGAAGACCTCGGATGGCCGCGAGGTTGAGCGGCCGATGTTCACATACTGGCAGTTGCGAGAGGGAAGTGTTGTGACGAGCAGACCGTTCCTGCAGGACGACGGCCGGATAGGTCCTGTGATCCATCTGGATCACACCATCCCTCTTGTGGATCCCACCACGGGCGATCAGTTGGACCCGGGGCCATGGGGCATCTATTGGAAGAAGGACGCCACAGGCGTACAGGGTGGCGGCGTACCGATTTTCCTGGGCTCCGAGGCCGAGATCGAACCGTACGGCCGCGCCAACCAGGAAGTGGACAGCGGGTTTCAGCAATATTTTCGGGCGGGTCTTGCTTGGGCGATGGACCGTTTCCGGCAGGCCGATCATCGAGTCGATGTCACGCGTCCCAACGGCGGCGTCGGTTGCTTCACGCTCGACAATCACCCGATTATCGACATGGTGCGCTCGAATGTATACTTCGTGGCGGATTCCAATCACGGCTTCAAGATGCTCGGGGTGGGCAAGGAGATCGCGGCGCATATCGTCGAAGGCACACCCCGGCGCGTGCTGCATCCTTTCCGCCTCGCCCGGTTCACCGAAGGGGATCTTCACCGCAGGTCGCACAGTCCTTTCCCCTGGAATTGAGTCATGGCCAAAAACGGAATCATCGATCGGCTGAAGAATGGTCCGGTGTTGGGTGACGGCGGTTACCTTCTCGAACTGGAAAAGCGCGGGTACGTGCAGGCGGGTCCATTCACGCCGGAGGTTGCCGTCGAGAATCCGGACGCCTTGCTTCAACTCCACAAGGAGTTCCAACGCGCCGGCGCCGAGGTGCTGCAGACCTGCACGTTTTACGCCAGTGAGGACAAGCTTCGCGACGCCGGCTTTGCGGATCGCATTGAGGAAATCAATCGAAACGCTGTGCGGCTCGCGCGCCAGGCGGCTGGGCCGGATGGCCTCGTGGCGGGTAATCTATGCTTGACATGGGTGTACGATCCAGAGAGTCCTCAGGCGAAAGAGCGCTCCCTGGAGTTGTTCCGGCAACAGGTGCGCTTTCAGGCGGAGGAAGGCGTGGATTTCTTTATCGCGGAAACTTTCGCTTGGGTCGGCGAAGCCGAATTGGCTTGCCGCGCGATCAAGGAAGCGGGCTATCCGGCCATGATCACGATGAACTTCAAGAAGCCGCCGGTCAGCCGGGAAGGGTTTTCGCCAGCGGAGTCGGCCAAGCGGCTGGAAGGAGCCGGCGCGGATATCGTTGGCACCAATTGCGGCCGGGATCCATATTACATGTTGCCGCTGGCAGAGCAAATACGATCTGCTGTTTCCTGCTTCGTTGCGTGCCAGCCGGCAGGGTTCCGCTGCCGGGAAGACATTCCGTATTTCATGGGCTTGCCTGAATTTCCCCTCGCGCTCGATCCACTACAGCTTACAAGGGATGAGATGGGGGACTTCGCCCGAAAGGCGCGCGACGCAGGCGTCAACTACATTGGCGCCTGCTGTGGAGCCCCCGCATCGCACATTCGAGCGATGGCGGAGGCGTTGGGACGCCGTCCCGAGGCGAGTGCAAAATCCGCCAATCTCGAGATCCATCCGATCCTCGGCCAGCATAAGGCCCCGCGCTGATGGATTAAGGCAGGCCAGCCAAGAGCCTCCGAACTCCTGTGCGCCGGACATTTCGCGTAGACGGAAACCAAGCGTCCCGAGGAGTCGGGACGCGCCAGACACGAGTGTCCGCGCCACATCCGCGGGCGACACTTAGCGCACACGCTTCGTGCCAACGGCTGTATACTTATCGCCATGCGGAAGATGCCGCGCAAGCTGGTTTGGATGCTGGCCTTATCGCTGACATTTCTGGCGGTTGTTTACGCTTCTCAATCCGTTTACCAGCGGCGGCGCGCGGGAGGACTCGAGTGGGAAATGCAGAATCCAGCCCTCGATCCACCGGACGCTCACGAAAAAGGGGAGTACACCTTCGCACGCCTCCGTTACCGCGGGTTTCGAGGATGGGGCTCGAGTTGGGGCACCGACGCGAATAAGTCGGAGCGCCAGTTCGTCCAAGGAGTAAGGCGCCTGACACGCCTGCACACTCGGTCGGTGGAGACGATCATCGACGTTGACAGTGACGAGATGTACAACTGGCCTTGGCTTTATGCCGTCGAAGTGGGGCATTGGGAACTTTCTGAAAGCCAAGCCAAGAGGCTCCGCGACTACCTCGACCGCGGCGGCTTCCTCATGGTGGACGACTTCCACGGAACCTACGAGTGGGAGGTCTTCGCCAGCAGCCTGCAACGTGTGTTCCCCGACAAGCAGGTGCTCGAACTCGAGGATGACCATCAGCTCTTCCACGTCATTTACGATCTGGAAAAGCGGTTCCAAGTTCCTGGCCGCCAGTTCCTCCGTTCCCGGCGCACCTATGAGGACGATGGAGTTCAGGCCCGCTGGCGCGCCATCCTCGATGACAACGGACGCGTGCAGGTCGCCATCTGCCACAACATGGATCTCGGCGACGCCTGGGAATGGGCCGACCTGCCTCAGTATCCGGAAGCCTTCGCGTCTCTCGCCTATCGCATCGGTGTCAACTACATCCTCTATTCAATGACGCACTGATGCCGGAAAGCGTGCCTGCGCCACGTTGAAAAACGAAGTGGTCATCGCGAGATTGTATGATGACAAGTTATGCCAACGGGCGCACAGTTGTTCGTCGACGCGATGGAGAAGCTCGGCATCCGCGACATCTTCACATTGGTGGGAGATCACCTCAACGAAGTTTTGTCCGAGGCCGGCAAGCGAAGAATCCGGATCATCGACATGCGCCACGAATCCGGAGTCACGCACGCTGCTGATGCGTACGGCCGTATCCATCGCACGCCATGCATCTCGCTGGTGACGGGCGGTCCCGGTCACACGAATTCCCTAACCGGGATCGCGACGGCCTTTCAAGCTGCCAGCCCGATGATCGCTGTGAGCGGGGCTCCATCCTCGGCACTCGCCGGCCGGCAGGTTTTTCAGGTCATCGATCAGATCGCGATGGCGGCGCCGGTGTGCAAATGGTCTGGGCAGCCGGCCAGCGCCGCGCAGATACCGTTCTATCTCGGACGCGCGTATCAGGAAGCGACCAGCGGACGTATGGGGCCGGTCCATCTCACGATCCCGGTCAACCTGTTTGAAGCCAACGCTGAAAATGCTCTTGCGATGCAAACCCCGCGCCCGCGTCCGGAATCCGCTCCCTCGACGACGGAGGTCGAGAAGGCCCTGGGTATCCTGGAAAAAGCCGAGCGCCCGATCGTGATCGCCGGCAGTGGAGTCTGGTGGGCGGATGCGGCCAAGGAGCTGAAGCATTTCCTCACGCGCACGAATCTTCCCTATTACAGCGTCACGATGGCGCGCGGCGTGGTCCCCGACGGCTGGCGCACTCACATGGGTTACGCCGATGGAGCCTTGAATAAGGCTGTGCACGAGGCCTTTCCGCGATCGGACGCCGTGCTTGTTCTCGGCAAGCGCATCGATTACAGGCTTGCTCTTGGCGGGCCACGCCTATTTTCGCCCAGCGCAAAGTTTATCCAGGTGGATATCCACCCGCAGGAGCTGGGTTTGGCGCGCCCAATCGAGCATGGCATTTGCGCGGACGTCAGGGCCACTCTTCGCGTGATGAACGAGACCCTCGGAAGGAAGACCTGGAAACCTCGGACTGCCTGGCTGCGCCGCCAACGAGTGCTGCGAGATGTCTGGCAGAAGCGCCTGCAGGAAATCGCGCTGGATCGCTCTGCTCCCATCCATCCAGCGGCGTTGTTCGCCGAGCTCCGCAAAGCTCTGCCGGCGGACATCCTCTACGCCTGGGATGGAGGCGACTTCATCCATTGGGGTCGCGCGTCTCTTCCCGCCAGTACGTCAGGCGGCTGGCTGCGTCTGGGGCCGCTTGGAACCATCGGATCCGCGCTTCCCAACTCAATCGTTCTCCAACTCAGTAATCCCGGCCGTCCAGTTGTATTGATTACCGGTGACGGATCGTTAGGGTTCTACATTGCCGAGCTCGACACGCTGGTCCGCTACAATCTCCCGGTGGTGATCATCGTCGGAAATGATGCTGGCTGGGGCCTTGAACGTGAACTCCAGGGCGAGCTGTGTGGTTCCACCGTCGCGTGCGAATTGCGTGCTACGCGCTACGACGTGGTGATGAAAGGCTTTGGCGGTGAAGGGGAGAACATTACGCAAATCGAAGAAGTAGGGCCAGCCGTCAAGCGGGCCTTCGCGGCCGGCAAGCCATACCTGCTGAACGTGAACATTCGCGGCGCGCGCAGTCCCTTTACGGAATGGCAGATCGGCGGCAAGAAGAAGTAGACCGTGCAACGCGACTGGATCCAGCTCGGATGCGCAACCGCGCTGCTGCTATTCTTCGCGACGGCGACGCCCGATCCTAATTTCATCGTATGCCCGTTCCGCTCCCTCACCGGATGGCTGTGCCCGCTGTGCGGTATGACACGAGCCTTGTGCGCGCTGATGCAAGGCCGGCTCGCGGAAGCGCTTGTCCTGCATGCGCTCAGTCCACTCGTATTACTCGCTCTGTTGATTTTTGGCGGCAAGGCAGCGCTGCGGCTGGCGGGCCTCCCGATGCCGCGGCGCATTCCCCGCATGGAACTGCGCGCGTGCGTCTTATTGTTTTTCGCGTATGGAATCCTGCGGGTCGGTCTCCACTAACCCGCGCACAACGCAGCCCCGGCGCGACTGAGCCAGCGGGGTTCTGTGGGCACGCGGTCCGGGCGCTGTGCGCTGAGCTATAATCGCCCTTTTGGAATTTGTTCCCGCTTCAGGAGTCGAAACACTAGGATGAGAAAGAAAGTGACCGTTGTCGGCGCCGGAAATGTCGGCGCCAACGTCGCCCTGCGCATCGCGGATCAGGAATTGGCCGATGTCGTGTTGGTGGATATCGTCGAGGGCGTGCCCCAGGGCAAGGGGCTTGACATCCTGCAATCGGGTCCGGTGCAGGTATATGACGTAAACATCGTTGGAGCCAATGACTACGCGCCCACCGCGAATTCCGATATCGCCGTTATAACGGCGGGTTTCCCCAGAAAACCGGGGATGAGCCGCGATGACCTGCTGATCAAGAATTACGAGATCGTCAAAGCGGCCACAGAGGGCGTGGTCAAGTATTCGCCCAACTGCATTCTGATCCTGGTCACCAATCCGCTGGATGCCATGTGCTGGGCGGCCTGGAAAGTGTCCCAATTCGGGCGCAATCGCGTATTCGGAATGGCAGGCGTACTCGATACGGCCCGCTATCGCACGTTCATCGCGCAAGAGCTAGGCGTTTCGGTTGAAAATGTGACGGCTATGGTGCTGGGAGGGCACGGCGACACGATGGTCCCCCTGGTGCGTTTGACCAGCGTTTCCGGCATCCCACTGAGTGAATTGCTTTCCCAGGACAAGATCGACGCGCTGGTCCAGCGCACTCGCGACGGAGGAGCTGAGATTGTCCGCTACCTCAAGACGGGCAGCGCCTATTACGCTCCGTCGGCGGCGACGGTCGAGATGGTCGAGTCGATCTTAAAGGACAAGAAGAAAGTTCTGCCGTGCGCGGCGCTACTGGATGGCGAGTACGGTGTTAAAGGATTGTTCGTTGGAGTGCCAGTGAAGATCGGGGCAACGGGGATCGAGAAGATCTACGAAATCCAGCTTCAGGCCGCTGAACAAGCCATGCTAGATAAAAGCGTGGGTGCGGTGAAGGAGCTGGTGGAAGTACTCGAAAAGAACAGGGGGTAATCCAGGGAGGTCTTGTGAATCAGGAAACTGTCCAGATCATCAGCGCGGTCCTCGCGGTCCTTTGCGTCGTCATCATCATCCTGCGGCGCAAGGGGAAGAAGAAAGATTCGCAGCAGGACGAATTCTAGTTCGTCAACCGTTACGCGCCTTGAACATCCGGCCGGGGCTCGATCCGAAATATTGCTGCTTCCCGCTCCGCTACGGGGAATCCCGGATTCATCGCTGGGGTGTGTTCGCACGGGAGCGAATTCCCGCCAATCGCAAGGTGATTGAATACACGGGAGAGCTCATCAGCCGGCGGGAGGCCAAGCGACGGGGAAATGACCGGCGTCTCATTTATCTTTTCGCGCTGGACTCATACTGGTCCAAGGATGGAGCTGTGGGTGGTAGCGGCGCTGAGTTGATTAACCATTCCTGCAATCCCAATTTGCGGACGATGATTCTGCATCGCCACATCCTCTACCTGAGCAGACGGGTGATCGAACCGGGAGAAGAACTCACGGTCGATTATCACTTCAGCGCCGACGAGCAGGAATTCCATTGCGCCTGCGGCACCTCCAACTGCCGCGGATTCATCAATCGCAAGGATTGAGAAGGCTCCTCTCAAAGTGGGCATTGCAGTTCAGCATTGGGGGCCGGCAGGCAGCTACGGATTCCCACATTGCCACAAAGGCGGGTGTGGCAAAATCGAGGGGATGTCAATCGTGGCCGTCATGGCCGGAATAGCGCTGATGACGGCCCCCGATGTCACGCGCGGGATCGCCTTATACAACAGCGAGCGATTCGAGGCTGCGGAAGAGGCTTTCCGGCGTGCTCTGGCTCAAAATCCAAAAGACGATTCGGCGCGAATTCACCTGGCGCGAACGCTGATCAGTCTACACCGAGTGCCGGAGGCGCTGGCGGAGATTGAGCGAACACTGGCCGGCCAGCGTGATCCGGACATTCAGTTTCAGGCCGGCCGGATTCTACGGGCTCTGGCAGAAAGCCGCTTCGCCGCGCTTAAGCGGGCTGGGCCGAATTCGGCCGCGCTGCACGAGATAGCCGGGCGGCAGCTTGAACTGAAAGGCGATCTGGCCGGTGCGCTCAATGAGTATCGCAGCGCGGCTGCGCTCGAGCCCCGCCGGCCCGGCGTACACTACCTGATCGGCAATGTTCTGTGGCGAATGCGCGAGCTCGATCGAGGAGCTGCCGCCCTCGAATCCGAGCTCTCGCTGAATCCTCATCATGCAATGGCAAACCTCCGGCTGGGTCAGATCCTGGTGGCGCGTAATGATGACGGCGCAGCGCTGCGGTTGTTGGAGCGCGCGGTGAGCGCGATGCCGGAATCCACTGACGGGCGCCGCGAGCTCGGGAAGGCTTATCGGAAGCTGGGGCGGCTCGCGGAAGCCCGGCGTGAATGGGAGATGGTCGCTAACGCAAGGCCGGAAGACGACCAGGTGCATTACTTGCTCGGAAATCTATACCGCGAGGAAGGAGATGACGCCCGAGCTCAGGAGGAGCTTGCGAAACATCGCAAGATTCTGGAGCGCCGGCGGACGATCGCCGAGAAGCAGTGAGCGTTTGAGAAATCCGCGCACAACGGAGCCTGCTCTGCGCGGCAAAGGTGGAAGTTTCTCATCTGTTTGGAGCCGCGCCTCGCGGTTCTGTGCGCTGCTGCGCGGCGGCCAAAAGCTCGCGCAGCTCAGGATCGCCTGGGGCAAGGGTGAGTTCCTGTTTTAGGATTGATAGCGCTTCGTTGGCTTTGCCCTGACGCAGCAATAGCCTGCCGAGCGCCAGCGCAGGTCCAAAGCGTTGGGGATTCAAGGCTTTCGAACGGCGATAGGCTTCCAGCGCGCCTTCCACGTTCCCTTCGGCTTCTAAGGCGTGGCCGTGCACCTCATAGCCGGCCGCTGTCTCGAAATGATGTTCGGCGACGTCATTCCAGAGAACGCTCGAATGGTCGGCGTAGGTGCGCACCGCAAGCTCGAGCGCGTCCACATGCTTGGGATTGCGCGCGAGCAGCCGCTCCAGCGATTGCAATCCGCCCAATGGCTGCTTCAGAGCGATGCGCGTGGCGCCTAGCCAGAAATCGACGTCGTCACGACCTTGGTGATTTTTGGGAGCCAAGCGATCAGCGTCCTCCAGCACAGATAAAGCAGCGGAGAATTGGTTCGTGCGGTAGAGGCAGATGCCGAGGAAAAGGCGCGAGGTCCAGAGCGATGGATTGAGGCGTACGGCTTCGCGGAAAGCTGGAATTGCTTCTTCGAACTTGTTTTGGAGATGGAGAATGAGGCCACGGCGCTGCCAGTCGTCAGCTGACTGCGCCGCAAGAAGAAAATAGAGGATCCAGGTCAGAAGTATAATTTCAGCCCCATCTGTATGGAACGCTGCTGCGTCTGGGTCCCAGTAATGACGCCGAAGCTGGCGTTTCTGAATGTTCCACCGGGGTTGCTGAAGTTGGTGTGGTTAAAGGCGTTGAAAAACTCGGCGCGGTATTGCAGTCGCAAGCGTTCGGTAATGTTGAAATTCTTGAAAAGGCCCAAGTCAAAAACCTTGAAGGCCGGTCCCCGCACGGCGTTGCGGCCCAGGTTTCCGAATGTGAAAGTCGGCGGGTTGGCGAAGGCGTCGGGGTTCATGTAAAGCTGGCCGGGTCCGTAGCCCCTCGTCCAACCGGAAGGGAAGGGATCGCCAACGAGATTGGGCCGCTGGAAACTGCCACGGGCGGCTACGTTGGCGATGTCACCCTGCAGCGTAATATTGAACGGGCGGCCCGTCTCGAGCGTCCAGATGCCGGTTGTCTGCCAGCCGCCAATCACGTGGCGCAAAGGCCCCTGAAGACCGCCGGCGGGAAGCAAGTAGCTGTAGCCCATATTGAAAACATGGGCTTGATCGAAGTCCGAGGGGCCGATGGAAGCTCGAATGTTCCGGTTGTCCTGCGGTGACGTCCCCCCGAACTGAGAGTTCAGGTCCGTGCTCTTCTGCCAGGCATAGGAAGCGATGTAGGTGAGCCCCCTGGAGAGACGCTGCTCGGCCTTCAGAGTCAGCCCGTTGTACTTGGAGGTGCCGATCATCTTCAGTTCGCTGAGGGCGCCGGCTTCCGGGAACGGACGGCGGAGGTTCGGATCGCCAGGTCCCGGGGGCGGGTCGTTGCTGCTCAGGAAGCTGGAGAGGTGAGTGCCCTTAGCGCCCTGGTAGTTGATTTCGAGGAGCAGCGATTGAGTGAGCTGATGCTCGATGCCGAAATTCCAGTTCTGCATGTAAGGCATTGCCAGATCGCGGGAGATGGTGTGCTGAGCACTTGGCTTTACCTGGCGCGGATCGAAGGATGCGAACTGTTGGTCAGCACGAGTGGGAGCCACACCAGGAATATTGACACCGGCGATTACCTCCGAGATGGAAAAAGGCCAGTTGCCGCGGCCGGTGGACCACTCCCAGCCGAAGTTGGAGTTGTAAAAGATGCCGTAGGCGCTCCGGATGACGGTGCGGGGAAACAGGCGATATGCGAAGCCGATGCGTGGCGCGAAGTTTAGCCGCTCGGGCTCGGAGATCGTCTTGCTAATGTTCGTGGCTTCGCCGGTAATCGGGTTGGGCGCGGTCCAGTAGAAGCGGCCGCCGATCATATCGAATCCACCCATGCGGCCGCGGCGATGGTGCGGCCAGGCATTGTACTCGTAGCGCAGGCCGACGTTCACGGTCAACTTGTCGCTTAGTTTTATGTCGTCCTGGAACCAGAGATGGTGGAGCTGCTGGTCAATGTCCAGATCAGCTTCGCCCGCTATGCGGCCCCCGCCGGAGGGCAGGCCGAGCAGCATACTGGCGAAGGCGTGGCCGGTGGTTCCCAGGTTTTGCGGGTCGGCGGTAGGCTGATTGTTGAAGTCGAAGTTCAGGAAGACCGAGTCGTGAATGATGCGCAGCTTGGTGTAGTCATAGCCGAAGCCGATGGTGTGCCGGCCGGTGATTTTGCTCATAGCAACGGAGCCCTGGTAGGTGAAATCCGGGCCGTTGATCAGGTTGCCGTTACCCGGTCCAGTGAGTCCGCTGGGCTGAAAATTGACCGGGAAGTCGAAATCGCGGAACTTGGTGGGCACATTCTGAAGGCCGGCGCTGCGATAGGCTTCAATGAAACGATGCGTCGGCCCCTCACCGAGGTTAGCGCGAAGATAGCCAAGCCGTACATCCAGGATGGTCCGGGGATCGAGGATGTGAGTATCGCTGACGGTAATTCCCAGGTACTTGTTAAAGGTTGCGCCAAAGGCATTGGGCAGATTGCGTGGCGCAAGGCGGAAGATATCGGACCAGGAAACACGCGCGAAAAAGTTGTTGTTATCGGAAAACTTGTGGTCGATACGGGTGTGAGTCTGGTTATCTTCCCGCCGTTCCGAGGTTGCGTTGACAAAGTTGCCGCTGTTCAGCGGTGCGGGCACAAGGGTAGTTGGGTACCACAGATCCAGGTAGGTGCGGATGTAGGCCGGGAAACGCGATGCCGGGATCTGGTTATTGGGAAACTGTTGGCGAGTAAAGATGGGCCGGCCCTGGGCGTCCGTTCCGGTGCGCTGCTCCGTGAAGGGATCATAGATCGGCGGCAGGGGAGTTGTTCCGTTCAGGTTGCGAGACAGGTCGCCAGCTTTCCAGGGGGCGTTCGGAATCGTCCCTACCTGGGTAACGGCCCGCCGCTGCTGGAAGCCTTCATAGTTGAAGAAAAAGAAGGTGCGATTCCTGCCGTCATAGGCCTTGGGTATGAACACGGGCCCGCCGATGGCGAATCCGAACTGGTTGAACTTGAAATCGGGCTTGGCGGCCGCGAAGTATGCACGCGAGTCCAGCTTCGCGTTGCGGAGGAACTCGTAGAGGCTGGCGTGGAGATCGTTGGTGCCGGACCTGATCGAGACGTTGATGTTCGCACCAGCCGCGGCGCCATACTTCGCGGACATGTTCGTCTGGATCTTAAATTCTGCGATGGCGTCGATAGAGGGAGCGATAGCGGCCGTCTTGAAAAACGTACCGTTGTTGAACGTGCCATCGAGCGTGTAGTTGGCGTTGTCACTGCGGCTGCCGGTGACGGCCCAGGTCTGCGCGTTGAGCGTAGGCCCTCCTCCATTTGCGCCGCGCGTCACACCTGGGGAGAGACGCACAAGGTTATTGAAGTTGCGCCCGTTCAGCGGCAACTCGACGACCTTGGTATTGTCGATCGTGGTCGAGATGACGCCTTCCGTGCTTTTCAGCAACTCGGCTTCGGCCTGAACCGTGACGGATTCAGTGACTTGGCCGACGGTAAGGCGAAATGTGAGTGAGATGGTGCCTGCCACCTCCAGCCGGAGATTCCCCTGGACCTGCTTTTGGAAGTTGGGGGCGGTGACTTCGACGCTGTAGATGCCCGGAATCAGCGAGAGGACGGAAAAGCTGCCGTTCTCATTGGTGGAGGCTTCGCGCGCGACCCCGGTTTGCGTGTTGATGACGCGCACTTGGGCGTTGGGGACAGCGGCACCGGAAGCGTCAAATACCGTGCCCACAACGGAGCCCAGCGTTGTCGCCTGGCCGAAAAGCACGGTCGTTGGGAGCGCGCAGAGAACTACCGAGAGTAGCGCGTGACGCATCATGGCACCCTTCCTTAATGAGACTTAATGGCCAAATCTTACAGCAGAAAAACTAGGAACACAAGGGCTCTCATTTGACTGGTGTCATTTGACTGGCTCATTTGACTGCCGTGTTGCCTTGGCGCACATCGATCGACTGGTTGGCCTTCACACCGGTGATCGTTTCCCAGCCCGCACCTGGCCATCTGACTTCCACCTTGGCCTCCAACGCGGTACCTAAACCAAAGTGCAAGCGCGTGTCGTTCGAAGAGAGGTAGCTCTCACCTGCTCGTAGCGTGGCGTATTGCGTCGCGCCGCCCGCGGTGATCTTCACTCGCGCTCCTACCGCCATTCTGTTGGACTTTTCACCGACCAAACGCAGGCGGAGCCAATTGGCGCGATTGCCGCCCGTGTTTTCCAGAAGCAAGGGTTTACCATCCATGACTGACACCACGATGTCGAGGTCACCGTCGTTGTCAAAATCGGCGAAGGATCCGCCGCGGGCTGATTGCGGCGGCAGCGCTCGCAAACCTGATTGTTCCGAGACCTCGCGGAATTTTCCATTGCCCAGATTTCGGAAGAGCTGCAAAGGCTGCCGGAACGTCTCTTGAATCGCACCGTCCACCTCCGGATAGACGTGGCCATTTACGCAGAACAGGTCGGGATGGCTATCGTTGTCGTAATCAAAAAAGAAGGACGCCCAACCGAGATAGGGCACGGTAGGCTCGCCGATGCCCGATGGATAGGAAACATCTGTGAAGAGGCCGGCGCCGTCATTATGGAAGAGGACGTAGTTATCATTGGCAAAGGTGGTGATGAAAATGTCCATGTTGCCGTCGTGATCGTAATCGCCGACAGCGACGCCCATGCTGGACATCTCCTTGCCGTCTCCGCTGTAGGCAACTCCCGAGGGCACGCCAGTTTCCTCGAACGTGCCGTCCCCTTTGTTTTTGTACAGGTAGTTCGGGTTGGAGTCATTGGCTACAAACAGATCCGGACGGCCGTCGTTGTCGAAATCTTCAAACACCGCCTGGAACCCGAAAAAGAGCTTGCGATCGGAGACACCCGCCTTCTCTGTTACATCCGCAAACGTGCCGTTGCCGTTGTTGCGGTAGAGCGCATCGGGAGCGCCTCTATATCCGAGCGGGCCGCAGGCATGGACTTTCACGCCCCGGTACTCACAGGTCTTCAGCTCTGGACTGGCGGCGTTGAAATCGAGATAACCGGGGACAAAAAGATCCAGGTGGCCGTCCAGATCATAGTCGCCAAACGCGGCGCCCGCGTGCCAAAGGTCGCCGCCGGCGACCCCCGCTTCGGCGGTAAGGTTAGCAAAGGTGCCATCTCCACGGTTTCGGTAAAGGATGTTGGCGCCGAAGTTAGTGACGAACAGATCGACGCGGCCGTCATTGTCGTAATCCGCCGCCACGCAGCCGAATCCCCAGCCGCGACCTGGCACTCTCGCCGCGGCTGTGACATCGGTGAAGCTGCCATTACGGTTATTGCGGTACAAGTGATTCGTACCGCGCCGCGTCGCTTTGCCCTGAAGCTCCGCCAGCGTCGCACCGTTGACAAGGTAGAGATCCATCCAGCCGTCGCCGTTGTAATCCAGCCAGCAGACGCCACTGCCGTTCACTTCGAGCACGTAGTTCTTTTTGGAAACGCCGGAGACGATGATATCGGCAACTCCCGCGCGCCCGGCCACGTCCCGGAACGAGGCGGAGTTAAGAGCCAGAGCAGCGCCAAGCAACGCGGGGAGAATCACCACCGAGGAACGCCACGAAACGCTACGGACGATTCGTCTGCCGCGCACGGATCTGTTCCACCATCCTGGTTTGTTCGGACGAAAGATCGGGCTTGCCGAGCCGAGCATAAACGCGCGCCAGCTCCACCCGCAGGGCAACATCAGACGGGTGCATCACGAGCCCTTCTTCGAGGATCTTCTGTGCATCCTCGACCTGCCGGAGCGAGAGCAGGCAGCGCGCGAGTCCGAGCCGGGCCGCAAGCTTCGTGCTGTCGTTGTTCATCGCGGCGCGATAGTGCTCCGCGGCCCTGGTGGGCTCTCCCGCTTTATGAAGTGTATCGGCCAGCCCAAGCTCGGCTTCGGGGTGGCCCGGCGTCAGTTTGAGAGTCTGCTCAAACGCGCTCCGCGCCTCCTGATAGCGCCCCAGTCTGGCTAGTTGCTGGCCGGTTCCCATGTGTGCTTGCGGTAGCTTCGGAAAGCGGTTCTGCGCAAGTTGTGCGGCCTCCAGCGCGCCGCTCGGATCTTCGGTCGCGTTCAGAGCCTCCACGAGTAGAAGGAGCGGCATAGGATCGCCGGCGGCGTGTTCCGCAAACTGCCGCAGGATCGGAACGGCCTTCGCGGCGGCCCCCGTCCGTAAGTACGCGGTCGCCAGTAGCAATCCGACCCGCGTGTTCGCCACTTCGCTCTTCCAGGCGCGCTCTAGCGGCCCGACCGCATCCGCATACCTCTGGTTCATCACACTTGCCAAGCCGTACGTCATGTTCGCGTCAGCCGACTGCGGCAGAATCCGCACCGCGCGAGCCAGCGGCGCCAACGCTTCTGGACCTCGGCTGTTTCTCAGCAACGCCACCCCGTAATTGAATTGAGCCTGAAACAATTCTGGATCTCGCTGGGCAGCGCGCTCAAAGGCGGCCAGCGCTTCGCCCTGGAAGTTCGCGCTGCCGTAGACCACCCCGAGCGCCACCAATGCATTTGGATCTGCGTCCACCCGATCCAGAATTGTTGCGCCAGACTGCCGGGCCTTGTCTGCTTCACCCTTGCTGATTGCCTGGCTGGTTTGCATGATCGTTTCCACATCTTCGCGGCTGGCGCGCTGCAGGCGTCGACTGTTTTCGAACGCCTCGCCGGCCAGCTCGGCCTCCCCGAGCTGCTTGTAGAGCTGACCCAGCCGGTAATAGTGGGCGCCGTCCCAGGGCGCCTGGGCGATGGTGGCGCGCAGGGGCGCAACGGCCCTCCGCGGCTCACCGGTCTTGATGTATGCGGCCGCGAGCTGCGCCGCCGCATCGAAGATCACCTCCTTCGCGGTCAAGATCGGTTCGAGCCAAGTAATTGCTTCGCGGGACTTCTCCTCCAGGAGCGCAATTCGGCCCAGGAAGTATCGCGAATAGTACGCCGGCGGCGCGAGCCCGACGACTGCCGAAAAACGCTCCCTCGCCGGAGCCAGCTTGCGCTGCCGATACAGGACATATCCGAGACGATAGAGCACATCAACATTACGCGGCTGTTGCCGCGCTGCCGTCTCCAGCAGCCCCTCGGCGACTGCAAACTCCCCTTTCTGAATGCGCTCTTCTGCTTTCCGCAGCAATTCGCTGGTCTCCCCTTCGGACCAGCAAGTGAATGCTACTAATAAGGCGCAACCGAGTCTTAAGGTCATCATCCCGAATCGTTCATCCGCGTAGTAAAGATGATCGCACAGACGGAGCAGTTACCGTTGGCCCTTCGAGGCCCGGGCTATTGAGCGGAGAACCTCTGAAAGAATGACAAGTCGGCTGTCAGAAGCATGGGCGCCTCCAGGGCGATCCCACAAGCGCCCTCGGCATTGGTTGGCATCCTCCCCACGTTTGGCTGGAATACTTTGGCTCTCCAAAGGATCCCAGCTCCAGATTCAGTACCTCACAATCAATTGATTCGATGTGAGATAGGTTTCCGTCTTGGACGACTATTGCCGCTGAAGCAAGGAGTAGTACCAGTACAAATCACCTTAGTCCTTGGACTAAATTGCCATTGGTTTGCGGACGAGTTAGGGTTTAATATTGCTTGTGAGAGGAGTGGAGTCTCGTTATGAGCCTCCTTAATTAAACGGGAGATTACAATATGAAAGCACTTCGAAACTTCGCGCTGCTGGCTGCTGCAGCGCTTATCTTTTGCTTCCCGGCGAGCGCAACCTTCTTAATCGACGACTTCACGACGGATCCATTCATCGATTGCGTGGGCACCCATCCAACTTTCTGCGCCGATCCCAGCGATTTCTTCGATCAAGCCGCCGATCCGGCGCATGTGCTCGGTGGAAACCGGCGAGTGACCGCCACTTACGTCGGCGATGGAATCGAGGTCGGGTTCGTCGACTACGGCGTGGATACCTTCTCCGCGTTCAAGTTCATCGATTCTTCCTTACACGGCTCCGCGACCATCAACTTTCAGTACAACGCCGCGGGCGCAGGGTTAGGCGGCATTGATCTGACCGAAGGCGGAGCGAACACCGGCCTCGTGCTCATCTACGGCGCCGACCATGCTACTTCGATTGGCTTTTGCCTTAACGGAGCCGATGCCTCCTGTACGGGTGGAAGTCTCTCTCCTCTGGTCGCGCTGCCCGCGACTGGCGGCGCCTTTGCCGTGATCTTTGTTCCATTCTGGACTGCAGCGACTTCGGTGGACTCCATTGGCTTCGAGGTGAACGGCACGCCAAACCTTGACTTCCAGTTGGCGCTTATTGTTGCCGACAATGTGATTCCGGAGCCAGGGTCGATGTTGCTGGCCGGGCTGGGGTTGATCGCGGTCGCTGCTTATCGCCGCCGCCGTTAAAGAATTCTCTCTACTTCCGAAGGGCACGGCAGAAATGCCGTGCCCTTTTTCATTTTAGGCTACAAGCGTCGGAACCTCCAGAATTGAAACCTTTTTCATCGCAGTACCATATTTTAAGGCGATGCTGATCTAGCTTATTATCAGCAACTTGTACAGAAAGCTCTCGGCTCGTCGCGTAGCTGTCACAAGAACTTAGTACCACTGAAAACCATCGGAGTCCGAGTACTATTAGTCCATTTTCAAGAGGCGAATCCTAGCGTAGCATCAGAGTTGTGAGAGGAAGCAGTTCCGAGGGGGACTGTAAAAGTTAGAGCGGGAGTGTATGATGGAGAGTATGATGATGAAGGCACTTCGAATGTTCGCCCTGCTTGCTGCGGCAGTGGCGATCTTTACTTTCCCGGCGGGAGCCACGCCCATTGATGACTTTTCGACGGGAGGATTCAGTGACTGTGTTGGCAACAACCCTGGTATAGGCGGCTGCGTCGATGCTTCGGACGACTTCGCCAACCCGGCGGCTAGCGCATTGGGAGGGAACCGGCACATCCTGGCAAGCTATACAGGCCCTGTGGCCCCTGTAGGCCATGTGCTGTATGGTGTGGATCCATTCACCGGCGTGAAGTTTCTCAATTCGTCGCTTCATGGAAGCGCTACGGTAGGGGTCATCTACGATGGCGGAGGCGGCGGTCTGGGAGGCGGAGCCGGTGTCGATGTGACGTCCGGACTGCCTGGACTGATCGTCCGGTACGCAGGCGATCATCCGAGCGCCCTCAGCCTATTTGCCTGCGAGGATGCAGCCTTCGTAAATTGCGCGAGTACGAGTACGATCCCACTGGGTGCTTCGTCGGCCTTCGTGAATCTATTCGTTCCGTTTTCCGCCTTTTCGGTCGTATCAGGTGCTGGCGAAAGCCTTCTGGCCACGAACTATTTTGGGTTCTTCATCTTCGGCTCACCCAATCTCGATTTCAATCTCAAGTTTATCGAGCCGTCCGACGAGCCTGGTATTGTTCCGGAGCCTGGCTCACTGCTGATGGCCAGCGCCGGTCTGGTCGCTGTCGCCTTCTTCAGGCGGCGCCGTAAGTAATCTTCACCCAATTGTTACCTCTCCTGCGAAAGGCGCGGCTTCGGCCCCGCCTTTTTTCATGTGCCGCCTGGCCTACCCGGATCATTCCAGAACGATCAGTAGCTCGAGGTCGGGGTTAGCGATTTCGTCAGGCACGAACACGCACAACTGGTGGTTTTTGACAATACCGTCCCAAAGGATGCCGCTGTTGCCGAGGCCGAAGTATTGGCGATCGAGTTTGACGGGAACGGCGGATGGAGGAACGGGAGCATGGCGAAGAGATACGCCGGGAAGCGCGTTGCGGATGAGACGGTGAACTTCCGCCGGTGGCGAAACCTTGATTAGCCTAGGAACTTGCTTGATCACGTCGTCCACTCCCATCTTGGCCCCCACCGAGAGAACGAACTGCGACCGTTTGAAATGATTCTCGTCAGCGACATTGCCGGCCCAGATTCCCTTTTCGATCTGGTGCAGCGGGATATTGACGCACTTGGAGGGAATGGCCGTCTCGAGCAGTTGCCGAATCTTCTCGTCGAGAAGGTTGAAGCAAGGACCAAGGTTTTCGTGGTCGTAGTCCGGGAGATTGCGGGCCTCATCGGCGAGAGCGAACGTGGTCAGTGAGCCAGCCAAGCCAAGCAACGTGATGTAGAGTTGTTCGGGATGGCGCCGGCGCTGCGTCCAGAAATGCTTCACCTGGGGAAGGAAGCTGTTGACGGTATAGAGCAGCCAGAAGTTGCCTACGTCGCCAGGGCCGAAGTCTGCCTGGGTGCGGCCTTTCTGCCGGCGCATTCCGGAGAGTGAGTTGGCTTTAGCGGCCAGGAGCTCGATCAGTCTCCGTAAAAGCAGGAGAAGATGCTCACTGGCTTCGAGGCTCAACGCGGGCGGGATAAAATCCTGCTTGAGCAGATAAGCGCCGGTAGCGCTGCGAACAACCTGGGCCAGCCGGACAAAGGAGGACCCATCCAGGGATTCGCCGCCAAACACGATACGAAAGTTCTTGCTCGAGAGTTGAACCGCTTTCTCTTCGACGCCGGAACTGGCGTCCACTACTTGTCTGGTTTCCGCGACGTAGCGAGTCACGGCCTCCTCGGCGCCAGTCATCGTGACGTTGCGCCCGCGCGGCCGCCGCTCAGGGAGGGCAAGGTAGACATCGAGCTCGGTTTGAGTAGGCGGGAAGGATTCACCGATTTCGCGGCCCTGGGGGGGCTGGTCGGTGTCGGGGATGTTGAACGGAAGGCCGTCGGGGAAAACACCGCGGCAGTGCCGGAGTGTAAAGACGCCATTGGCAAGGGCCTCCTGTTCCACGGTGAAATCAGTAAGTCCCCAGTTCGCGGTAGTCGAGGTAGTGGCACGGAACTGGATCGTGTCTTCGAGGTAGTCGTCATGCGCCTGGAAATGCTGCGGGGTAAGGAACATGCCCTTGGACCAAACCACGCGTTGGAGGTTCTTCATGCGACTTACTAGATTATCCCAGTCGAGCAGGTTGCGGCGAGATCAACGGTCAGCCAATTAGCACGGTAGGACAACAGGGCGCGACTATAGCCCCTCCATGAGCGGTCAGATCGCCCATGCGTGCGGCGGGCTGGCCGCCGATCAGCACGGTCATCGATCCTAGGGCGATAACATCCGGGGGACCGACACAGAGTGCCATGTCACCGACACGGGCGGCCGGCAGGAAGCCGATCATCACAGTGGGGCAGCAAGGCGGGAGGATGGGCCCTCCCACATGCGGCACCACTCCGGTTACCATCGGACAAACGTGCATATCTGTGAGTCTGGCTGCTGGTCCCATAAAGTCAGTTAAGTGTGATTAGCGTACTTTCGATCGAATTGCGTTCGACCATGATAGAACTGCCGCTTACCTCGAGTTTAATCATAGCACCTGCTTTGATCTTAACCATGGGCGGTTCTCCCGGGTGTAGGTTGTGGGTATGCGGTTTTCGCTCTGGTTACATATATACAAACGATCCATCCTCGCCGATGGAGACGCGGACGGATGAAAGCGGCTGGCCTTCGGCCATCCGGCTCAGGATCTGGCGCGACACCGTGGGAAGAAGTGTATTGGTGAGGATGTTGTCCACGTTTCGCGCACCCGATTCGACCTCGGTGCAGCGCTTGGCAACCTCCTCAATCACAACCGGATCGTAGTCAAGCTGCATCCTGTGCGCTTCCTGAAGGCGACGTTGGATCTTGGCGAGCTTCAGCCGAATGATCTTCTTCAAATTCTCGTCCCGAATCGGAAAGTAGGGGATGATGACGGTTCGTCCGAGAAAAGCGGGCTTGAAAATCTTGTTCAGCTCGGGTTTCAGAGCGTTCACCAAACCCTCGGGACCGGGCATCGTTTCGGGATCGTTGCACAGTTTCATCAATGTGTCCGTGCCGGCGTTGGACGTGAGAATAATGATGGTGTTCTTAAAGTCGATCTCGCGCCCTTCGCCGTCCTCCATCTGGCCCTTGTCGAACACCTGGAAGAAGAGCTCAAGCACGTCGGGGTGGGCTTTCTCCACTTCGTCCAGCAGCACGACCGAGTAGGGCCGGCGGCGGACTGCTTCGGTAAGGACTCCACCTTCGCCGTAGCCGACATAGCCGGGAGGAGAGCCTTTCAAAGTGGAAACAGTGTGCGCTTCCTGAAACTCGGACATATTGATGCTGATCATGTTGCGCTCGCCGCCGTACAACAGATCCGAAAGCGCCAGGGCCGTCTCGGTCTTGCCGACCCCGCTGGGACCGACAAGCATGAACACTCCGATGGGCTTGTTAGGATCATCGAGCTTGGCGCGGGCCGTGCGGATGCGCTGGCTGATGCCTTCGAGCGCATGATCCTGCCCGATGATACGAGCCCCCAAATGGGATTCGAGTGCGAGGACTGTGGCGATTTCATCCTTGAGCATGCTGCCGACGGGGATGCCGGTCCAACCGGAGATGACTTCACCGATGATCTGAGCATCGACACAAACGCGCATCATCGGCGTTTCTCCCTGGAGCTGCTCGAGGTCCGCGTTGAGTTTGGCGAGCTCGGTTTTCAGCGCGCTGGTGTCAGCAGGCGGATCGGCTTTGGCTCCGTCTTCAATCTGGGTTCGGACGTCGCGGATCTTATTCACCAGATCGGATTCCTTCTCCCACTGAACTTTGAGGACGTTGAGCCGTTCTTCGACCTTGGCGCGCGCGGTCTCGATCTCGGCGAGGCGCTCGGAGTGATCGGCTCCAAGGGCGGCTTCGCGATCGAGGACGCGCTTCTGGACGGCGAGGTCGTCCAGCGTGCGCTGCGCGTCTTCGATGGCCGGAGGGGTTGTACGTTGGCCAAGTGCGAGGCGGGCGCAGGCGGTGTCCATGACGCTAACGGCCTTATCGGGAAGCTGGCGGTCCGCCAAGTAGCGGTGCGAAAGGCGTACGGCGGATTCGAGACCTTCATCGAGAATTCGGACGTTGTGGTGATTTTCGAGAGCCGGAATGATGCCGCGCATCATCACGTTGCACTTCTTCTCGTCGGGCTCTTCGACTTTGACGAGCTGGAAGCGGCGGGCGAGGGCGGGGTCCTTTTCAAAATACTTCTTGTATTCCGACCAGGTGGTGGCGGCGATGGTGCGGAGCTCTCCACGGGCGAGCGCGGGCTTAAGGAGATTGGCGGCGTCGCCCTGTCCGGCCTGGCCGCCGGCGCCGATCATTGTGTGCGCTTCGTCGATAAACAGAATGATGGGCGAAGGGGAAGCCTTTACTTCCTCGATCAGACCTTTGAGCCGGTTCTCGAATTCGCCCTTGACTCCCGCGCCAGCCTGAAGCAGAGCCAGATCGAGCGTACGCAGCGTAACTTTCTTGAGGACTTCGGGAATATCGCCATGGGCGATCCGGGTGGCGAACCCTTCGACTACGGCGGTTTTGCCGACGCCCGCCTCCCCGACAAGGATCGGATTGTTCTGGCGGCGGCGGGTGAGGATATCAACCACTTGCCGGATCTCAAAGTCGCGTCCGAGGACCGGGTCGATCTTGTTTCCCTTGGCGCGTTCGGAGAGATTGACGGTGTACTGATCGAGGTTCGGTGTTTTGCCACCCATGGGACGGCGAGCGCCGTCGCCACCGCTCGCTGCGGATTCGGCCGTTGCCAAGGGCGCATCATCCTCGGAGGAGAGCTCGAACAGCGCGGGAAGATCCTTCTTCAGGAGGTCGACAGAGATCTTGCCGATTTCTTTGCTGACATCGCGGATGATGCGCTGAAGTTCGTCGTTGGTGAGGAGGGCCAGGATGCAGTAGCCGGTGCGGACTTTGCCGGCGTTATAGTTGATCGATCCGACCGTCCAGGCCTCAGTCAACATCTTGACCAGCGACGGACTCAAGGCGGGATTGCGGGCATTGCCGGTCTTGAGCTTGTCGAGGCTGCGCGTCAACTCGGCAGCCAGACGCGATCGGTCGATTCCGAAGTGCTTGATGATGATTGCGGTGTCGCCATCCGTCTGCTCGATCATCTTCATGACGAAGTGCTCGATTTCGACGTCATAGTGGGTGCGCGACAGGCACAGTCCGGCCGAAGCCTCCATGACTCGCCGTGTCGCGTCATTCAAGCGTCCGATAAGGGAGCGAAGATCTACGCCCATGTTGCCTCTCCTAGTGGAAGAATCGCATCACCGGGGTCGTGTGTGAACGCCTCGGTCTTGAGCCAGGAACACCATCCGAGCGGAAGCGGCGATGTCTCTTCTTCGCCCAACTCGAAGGCCGGTACCTCGTCCTTGGCCAACACTAACTGTACTTCGAAATCGAACTCCCGGTTTGTGAAGAATCTCTTGATCGCCTCGAGCTCTTCGTGATAGCCGCCCCCGGGGAGAAAGCGCCGGTATTTGGCGAGAGCCATCGGACCGAGACACAACCGAACACGGGACTGCTGGTCCCAGACTGCGTCGCCTGCTATCGCGGCCACTCCGATCTGCTCGGATACCGATTCGCGGCCGAGCATGCATTGATCGTCGGGCGGCAACCGAAACCAGCCACCGACGAACTGGTCGACCCGCACCGGGATGTGGAAGTAATCGCCAGTGATCTGGGCGAGCGCGGCGGCCGAGCGTGGGTGGAGGCTCAGAAGTCCGGTGTAATAGAGCAGGGCCTGGTCGTCGACCTCCTGACGGTTCTGCAAGCCTCCGGTGGCGAGTCCAAGGAAGGCGGCCAGGAGTTGTGACACCCGGTCCTTCTGGTCGCGTTCCCACGCCACGGGAAAGCGGTACTTCTCCCAGGCTCGCCAGAACAGGGAGATCGCGCGGTGATGGAAGATGTCGAGGAAGTCCTTGAGGACACGGTCCTTGGCGCGCAGCCGCTCGTTGACGAGTTCGGTGTAGACATAGGGCAGAACCCCCACCGGGCCCGTGAGACCCATGAAGTTCACCTGGAGTCTGGGTGGCGAGCTGTCGTTCCATTCGATAGCCTGGATTTCCGAAGGCGGGAACGAGAAAGATGGATTGACGGCAAATCGGGCGGCTTCGCGACGTGGATCGTTGAAGCTCCCAATGGGACGCCGGTCCGGCTGCATGCGCTCGAGGAGGCGTACCGCCTGGAAGAACTCGAATGAGCCCGGGCGCTTCCGCATGGCGTCCTTGACCAGGCGAAGACTTACATCAGGATCCGGTAGCCTGCTCTCGGCGGCCATTCGCGAAGCACCTCCCTTCTTTGCCGGGTGCGCACGGTCAACTGGGAGAAGCTGTTCAGCGAGCTGTAGAGCCCGAGGAACTGCTCCAGGATGCTTGCAAACAGGTAAACGCCACCGCCGACGAATTGCTCTTCGTCGAGCTCGAGGTCTACCGCCGTGCCTCGCGCGAAACTCACTCCGTGCTCAGAGATGATGCGCGCGAAGTGGGGACGGCTGCGGACGCTGGCGATCCCGTCGACAGTGCGCTGCGTGTAGGCCGATCCGGTGAAGTCGTAGAGGCGCAGAATCTGTTGGAGCGCCTCCCTGCCGCCATCTACCAGCGAGAGGTAGTTGAGGGACAGGTGCGAAGTGAGATTCCAAAGCGTGCCACGGCCGGAGGGCGCGCGCATGGGCGTGGTGGGCTTCTTGAGGGCGGAGATTCTCTTCAGAGGTGCGTTGCCTTCGTACTCAAAGTCGCCTGATTCGTGGCCGAAGGGCAGACGGGCGGGAAGATCGCGGTTGGTGCAAGTAGTGCGGACGGTTAGGGTGTCGGCTTCGGGGTCGACGAATCGGAGGGCGGCGTCGACGAGGGAAATGAACATGTCACTGCCGGAATCGTTGGCGCGGGCCGACGGGCGGCGGGCGGCGAGGTAGAATCGCTGGGCCTTGCCATCCCCATGCGCGCGGGGAGCATAAAAAGGAGTGTAGGTCAGGATCTCGCCGGAGTCGGAACTGGCAACCACTTCGTCGATCGAGTAGATCTCCGTGGCGAGGGGGCGGTGGACGTCGGGCGTGACGGAATACTCGAATTTCTTTTGATCGAGAAGGATCGGCTCAGCGGTCTGGTGAAAGAGGTTGACGATGGGGACGCAGCTCAGACGGAACGTGCGCTCGTTGATACCCAATTCCAGGCGCTGGCGTGCGTCATCGGTACCGGCGCTCGAGAAAACAAAGTACAGTTCCGCGGTCTCGGAAACACCGGCGGCAATCCAGGAATGTTCCACGTCCCTGACGTCGATAAAGAAGAACTTTTCGGGAAACGCGAAGTACTCCTGAAGCAGGCGGTACCCGGTGAACGATCGCGCGGTGTAGTCGTACATGCCTTCGTCGGCCTGGAAACCGATCGGGACGACCGATGAGCCCGGGGCCGTAGCTGTTTTCGACACGTCTTTCCCGGCGTTGCGAATGACGATCCGCAGCAGCTTGCAGCAAAGCAACTCATATACGTGGTGGACGAGAGCGCCGTCTCCATGAAGGTAGAAGCGGAGCTGGCCGGGCTTCAACTTATAAAAGGGAACACCGGATGGAGCCTGGAGTCTCAGCCGGATGGCTCCCGCGATGTCTCCGGAGCGGAGGCCAGCGGGAAGGCGTTCGGGTCCAATCCAGTCGCCACTGGTGACGGTGACGGGCCAGAGCGTGGTGTCGTAGCAGGTGCGAAACTTGCAGGGCACTCCGGCGACCGGCTTGGAATAGAGTACCGAGCCACGCTTGATATCCAGACCGGACGTGAGGCCGCCCTGTTCCGGATCGAGTTGAAACTCCACGATCGACATGGAGGGAACGGGGCGGATGTACTGCGGGTAAATCACACCGAGAAGCGATTCGGTGATTTCGGGGAAATCATCTTCGATCTTGAGATGGACACGCGCTGCGAGGAACGCAAAACCTTCCAGGATCCGCTCGACGTGAGGATCCTCGGACTTGGTGGCTTCGAGCACGAGGCGGGAGGCGATTTTCGGATAACTTTCCGCGAACTGCGAGGCGAGCTGCCGCAGATAAGTCAGCTCACGCTCGTAGTACAGCACGAGGTCATCGCGCATCGCCTTCCTCTTTCACGGTGTATTCCCCGCTGGTTAACTTCATGACGGTGTCGAAGGAGACTTGCTCGGGAGCCGGATCCATCAACAGCAGAGCTTCCAGGCGGAAGTGGAGAGTCCGGCCGGTATACGTCTCTTCGACGGGTGTGATCCGGACATTGGCTAAGCGGGGCTCGAACAGCTTGATGAGAGTCTGTACGAAGCGGAGAAGACGCGCATGCTCCTTGGGACCCGCAATGCTGAAGGAGGTGAGATCTGGAAGACCATAAACATAGGCCGACTTGTTCACTTCCCGGTAGTCCTGGTGGGGTTCGATTGCGATCCTGCGAGTGTTGAGAAGCCATTCGAGATCCCGCCGGACGGCTGCCCGGTATTCGCGCACGGACTGAGTGCGGGTAGGGTAGGCTTCGACGTTCGAAGACGGCTCCCGATCGATCAGCCGGTCCAGGACCGATAGTGTGACGGGCGAGTCTGTTCCCGGGCGGGCCATTATTTCCTTTCTCTCGAGTCTCTACATTTGATCAAGCCGCGGTCCTGTGGGGCATACTAGGTCGTGGTCAAAGCGCGCACCGGATCGAGCCGGCAAATTCTTTCGAAGTACTTCTGCTTCTCTTTGGCGTCACCCGAGACGCGCTTGCTCGCGGTCATGATGAGCGCGAGCGCCTCGGCCACTACTTCCCGATCCTCCCATTCCTCGATCTTGTGCGCATCCACGGCGGCGATGAGATCTTCGAGGATCGGCTGGGCGATGGCTTCCTTACCCGACCCCGCGCACAACTGGACAAGCTGCAAACGGCGCAGGAACCGGCCCCGCCCGGACCGCTGGCGGCCGATTTCGTCCTTCATGATCTCGAGGGCTTTGAGGGGCTCGCCGCCGCGCATAGCTGCTTGAGCCAGCGCAAACGGATCGACGAATTTGCGCCGCCATCCTTCCGAAGCCCGATCTTCGTTCACGGGGCCCGGACCATTGGAGGCGGAAGGCGCGGCTTCGGGCTCCCCGGCCAGTTCTTTCAGCCATTTCTGCGTTTCGGCGTTGGCGGCAGGAGTATCGTCCATCAGGGTGGCCTGAAGGAGCTGAGGCACATCGCGAATCACGGCCCGCAATTCGCTTCGAATCGCCTTGGCGATGGCATCGTAGTCAGTCCCCAGGGCAACGCAGGCATCCACTTCCACGCGTTGCAAGTCGAGCCACGCCCGGCTGTAGGGGAATGCCATCAGGTTTTCGCCGACTTCGATCAAATCCTTCCACTTCTCGGCGAGCGCCAGAGTCTTTACCTGGCGGCGGACTTCCGTGGGAGGGGCCTCGAGCAGGCGCGGATTCAAATCCCCACCGCTCCTTAGCTCGCCCCAACGCAGTCCGCGCATCATCAGGTAAGGAGCTGGGCTTTTCGGATCCTTCTTGCGGAAAAATGCGGCCGCCATCGCGACCTGCTCGATCATGGCTCGACGATCTTCCGGCTCTGTGCTGGCTTCGAGCGAAATCGCCACGACCGTTGCACCCGCCGCTGGCGCCGTGCCATCTCCAGCAGGACCCCCATCCACTGCTGCCCCGGCTTGTTCCTCGGGTGATGCCTCGACAGGATCCGGTTCAAGCTCCCGCTTCTTCTCGAGGAATTGGTGAACGGTATGGCGAACCTCAGTGAGAACGGAAGTCAGCTTGCTGAATCCGGGGGCCGACTCGCCGAATTTTTCAGCGCATAACTCGCTGAGACCGTTCAGGGTCGCGAGACAGGCATCCAGGTTTTTTTCAGCGCTGGCGTAGAAAAGCTTCGGCGTCTCGCCAAACGCCTTGTCAAAGTCCTCCGGAGCGAGCTTGCCCTCTTTCAGGAGCTTTTCGCGAGCCTTTTTGGCATTGGCGTCCTTGGCCTGGTCCTCATAGCCAATGGCACGAGATTCCTTATGCTGATACCAAGTATGACCGGCGCGGTTGAGCAGTACGCTCTTGATAGGTTCTTCGAAGCGGCTCCCAACCCACTCGAGGGGAGCCGCGCGCAATTCCACATCGCCGTCCTCAACCGCGGGATAGCAGTGATCCCAGAACCGCTCAATGATTTCCTTGCAGCAGGTGAGACCATCGAGCAGGCCTCCGAAGCCTTCTTTCCTCAGGAGGGCTTCAGTCAGCCATGCGGCCAGTTGCAGATCCTTGCTTTTTGTGGCGAGCGCATCCTGGGTGAGCTTTATGACCTGGGGCCAGTCAGCGACCTTCCGCTCATGCTGCCATGCCCCCTGGTTGAGGTCATCGTCCTGGCGGCGGAATTCCTTGATCTTGTCGTAGATGGGATCGTAACGAAGATCTGCTCCTCCTGGGTTCTCACCAGGAATGGGATTTAGCAAATCTTCGCGCAGAGGCATAGGCGATCGGGGCTAATCATCCGCTCCTTCGAATTCTATCGTGCGCACATTCAGAAGTGGCACCTGCTCTCCATCCACCAGCAGCATCTTGTGGCCAACGGGGTACTCAACTCCCTTGTCATCAGCGACCCAATCGGCGGCGCGTCCGAGCCAAAGGGATTCATCGTCGGATTTCCAGGAGAATGGATAGACGGCCGGCAACAGGACTTCGCCCAAGTCATCACCTTTGAATTTCGAAGTCGGCTTGACAAAAGCGGGCGCCCAGAGAGTGTCGCGCAGCTTTTGTGGCGGTGTCATCTGGATGGTGGCGATGTGTTCAAACGGGATCCAGAGATAGGCTCCCGCCGCATACACCTCCAGACGGGATCCAATGGTAGGATCGGCGTCGGCAATGGACAGGAACGGCTTGCCGTTCAACTTCCCCGGCGGGGAAGGGCTAGCCGGGACTGTGGGATATTCCTCCTTGCGGAACAATTCGTGACGAGTTTGCTCGGCATGCAAGGCGGAGTAGTAAAGAACTGCACCGAGCTCGGCCTGAGGATTCGCTCCGGCGAGGAGCGCCAGTTGCTTTCCGGCGCGCTCATACTGCCCCGAGAAGCAAAGCAGCTCGAACAGAAAGGTGCGATTCGGAAGATCCGTGGGGTGATCTCTGAGCCAGGAGCTCAGCGTCTTCTCGGCGTCGCGGACCCTTCCGGCATCGAGCAGATTTTTTGCGTTCATGGAACCCCCCATAACCGGGACTTGCCGGGCCCTCTCCTCACAGCGGTCCTCCACCGCTCGTGCGCTCGGGGCCAAGAACTGAACTTGCGGCTCCCCGGTCAGGAGCCGCAAGCAATTCGGAAAGATGAAACACAAAGGGCGCCAAATGGAACAGAACCGGGACGGCGCCCTCAGCGGGACTTACCACTTCGTGTTCGTACCGAGGTCCCATCCGCGATCGATGAATCCGGCAAGCTTCCCTTCGTTATCCTCGGGGTTGTAGCTGACCTTGACCTTCTCACCGTGACAACTTACCGAAACGATGGGGGCCTCCTGGCTCCCGCTCAACTGAACGCTGCTGAACAGCACATCCTCAACCAAGACCTTGAAGAAGGCCTCCTGTGCATCGCCTACCTGCTTCAGGTAGGTCATCGTCACCTTGGGGATGTGATGACCGGCGCAGCAGTGGCCGAAGATCTCCGGTGTAGTCTTGTTCGACATCATCATGAAGCTAAAGTCGCTCACGCTCACCTGGCCCGCGGTCGACTCAAACCCGGAGCCACCGGCTCCGTAACTGATGGGCATGCTGGCGCCAAAGCTGAACGAGAGAACGTCGACCGCTCCCGCTTTGATTTGACTGTTGCCCTCAATGCCTTCCATTTCAATGTAGCCATTAATAGCCATTTGTTTCAATCCTCCTGCTTAGCAGTTTTCGTTTTTCGACACGCACCACAGGCTCCCCCCGGGGAGTTCCCATGGCGCAAAAGCTCAAAATAAGTTATTTCGCTGGAGCGGGCAGTTCCGCCACTAGCCGTAGCGAAACGGTCAACTCATCCAACTGGAAGTGCGGACGGAGAAACGCCACCGCACGGTAACAGCCCGGCTTGCCGGGGATTTCGGCCACGTCGATACGCGCCTCGCGCAACGGGCACTTCGCCTTAGTCGCCGGAGAAGCGTTGTCGTCGGGCGTTACGTAATTGCGAATCCAACGGTTCAGAAAGTTCTCGGCCTCCTCCCGCGACATGAAGCTTCCGATCTTGTCCCGCATCATGACCTTCAGATAGTGCGCAAAGCGGGAAACCGCCATGATATACGGCATCTGCGTCGAGAGCCGCGCGTTGGCATTGGCGGCATCGCTATCGTACAGCTTCGCCTTCTGGCCGCTCTGAACGCTGAAGAACGCCGCGTAGTCGGTATTCTTGCAGTGGACCAACGGAATGAAACCAAGGTCCGCGAGCTCTTTTTCGCGACGGTCCGTGATCGGCGTTTCAGTGGGGCACTTCATCACCATATCGCCCGAGTCGGTGTAGAAGTTGTGCACTGGCAGTCCTTCCACCAACCCGCCGCCTTCCACGCCACGCATCGCCACACACATGCCGTACTTGGAGAAGGAGTTGGTCAGCCTCGTGGCAATCGAGTAAGCAGCATTCATCCACAGATACTTGGAGTGGTCGGTGCCGTCCACGGCCTCTTCATAGCTGAATTCTTCCACCGGCTTGGTGTCCTTGCCATAGGGCAACCGGCCCAACGTCCGGGGCAGACACAAACCCACGTAGCGTGAATCTTCCGACTGCCGGAACGACTTCCATTTGGCGTATTCGGTAGTGTCGAAGATCTTTGCCAGGTCGCGCGGAGCATCCAGGCTGGTCCAGCTAGGCAGGTTCAGCATGTCCGACGAGGCCGCCGAAAAGAACGGAGCGTGGGCCGCGGCCGCAACATTCGAAATTTTCTCGAGTAGCTCGATGTCTTCCGGGTGCTTGCCGAATTCATAGTCTCCGACCATCGCTCCGAAGGGAGCTCCGCCGAAAACACCGTACTCTTCCTCGTAGATTTTCTTGAACAGCGAGCTCTGGTCGAACTCGGGCGCCCGCTGCAGATCCTTCAACAGTTCCTTCTTGGTAACGTTCATCACGCGGATTTTCAGCATCGTCCCGGTTTCGCTCTGATCCACCAGGTGCTTCAGGCCGCGCCACGAGCCTTCGAGTTTCTGGAATTTTTCGTGATGCATGATCTCGTTCAACTGAATCGAGATCAGGTGATCGATCTGCGCGATTCGCGCATTGATCATCATCTCCGCGTCCCGGGCGATCGTCATCGAGCCTTCCAGCACCTGCTGGACGAACTCCTTCACCAGGTTTTTACCTCGCTCGCGGGCCGCTGTTTCCGTGCCGAACCGGCCTTCCTCGACGATCTGATCGAGTAACCCCCGGTCGAGAACCGTCTCGGTTGCCTGGGCCGAACCGACCGTTTTTTGTTCAGGCATTGGAGCCACCCTCCTTCTCCATCTCGCCCTTCAGCTTATCGAGCTTTTCCGTGTTGCCAACGGCATCCAGGAGCAGTTCTTCGAGCTTATCGTTGCCCTGAAGGCTACCGCGGAAATCCGAGAGCCGGGTCCGAAGGTCCATCAGCTCCTTGAGCGGCTTTACCTGACCGGCGACGTTCTGGGGCTCAAAATCATCCATGCTCTTGAACTTAAGGTCGATTTTGAGCTGAGGCGCATTCTCGTCCTCGCTCAACTTGTTCTCCACCGCAAAGCTCAGGTGCGGCTTCATTCCGTCCAGGACGGAGTCAAAATTGTCGGGGCCGATCTCGACGAACTTGCGCTCCTTCAACTTGGGGAGAGGCTGTTCGGGCTGCCCCGTGAAATCACCGAGCACCCCTACGACGAAGGGCAATTCTTTCAATTCGATTGCGCCGCCGATCTCCACGTCATATGTTATCTGAACGCGAGGGGCGCGCACGCGGTCCAACTTGTGTTGCGTACTCTCTCGGGCCATGAAACCTCCAGATTAGGTTCTTTCCGGGAACCCAGGTACTACAATATAGTCTTTCCTGGGTGCTCCGTCAAGCCGGGAACCGTTTCTTTCGCTTATTCCTCCAACAACAGCCACCCAAACATTACTCGCGACAAAACCAGTCGAAACGTCTCACGAGGACAGGACGTATTTTTGAGTCTGGGTTTTCGAGCACCTTTGTTTCGCCCAATGTCATCCAGCCTACGCTTCCAGAAGGAGAAAGCCCCTCTCGAGAAGCCGCCGGGTCACCTCCATGCATTCCCGTCTGACCTGTTCGGGGGAGGCCTGTACCTTCGGCAAGAGTTCATCAACGACCTCGCGAAGCGGGCGCGCCCCGGTCAAGCCATTCAGGAACTTCACCACGGCGGGATCGACGGGGTACTGGCAGGGGAGGCCCCCCATCACCTGAAGCTTCATCGGACCCTGCTGCCAGCCCTCCGGGCCAGGACCCCATTCCTGCATCAGCTTCACGGCGGGCGATAGGCGGAGCCTCGATTCCTCCAGACGGGCTTCGTCGCCATCACTCCGGAGAAAGTCGCGGACCAGGAATTCATTCAGCACGGCCTCACCGAAAGGCTCATTGGCGGGAAGCCGCTTCTCCTCAATCCAGACCCAGTTCCGGCCGCTGCGCTTGCGCAGGGCCAACACCCCTCCATGGATGTGCCGGACCCGCCGGCTCCGGTAATACTCTATCCAGCGGGAGAAGTCGGCCTCGTCACAAGACTCCATCATCTCGCGCAGCCGTGACTGGGTATAGCGCGAGACCTCGTCGCTGTACCCTTTCAGGATCCAAACGTCGCATTCCAGACCTTGCAACCAACTCTGGAGACGCTCTTGCCACGGCTGACCCTCGATTTCGACCCATTCGAACATGATCTGGAGAAACCCGCCTTCGTTCAGATAATTCGGGGCCGTCTGGATCACCTGGCGGCAGAATCCGTCCAATTCCCCCGGGTTCTGGCAGTACAACAGATCAGCCGAAGGCGTCACAAAGAACGGAGGATTCGAGATGATCAGATCGAAGGTTCGTCCTTCCACTGGCTGAAAAGAGTCGCCTGTGAACCATTCGATTTCGCCGCATCCGTACACCGATGCGTTAAAACGAGCGAATTCAATGGCGCGAGGATTTAGATCTGTGCCGGTCAATCTATCAGCCTGGGCCGCCATGCGTAATGCCAGGGTGCCGGAGCCGGTTCCCAGGTCGAGGACAGACCCCCAATGGCGGCGGATCCGAAACCGGTCGAGTTGCCGCGTGGTGGGATTCGGCCACAACACCGCTTGCGGGTCCTGGAATGAAACGATGGTGGAGAAATGGTCCGCGGCAACCACGATGTCCTCGAAGGGAGCCAGCAGGGCCGTCCCTAGCAACTTGCTATTCTGCTCGACCACCAGGCTAGTCTCGCGCAAGAGCTCCAGCCCGTCGGCTCCCAAAGTATCCTCAGCAGAGCCGGGCTCGACGCCGACTCCGATGAAGAACAAGCGCAGGAGCGTGTGGATCCGTGACGGCTCACTGGTTTGATCGAGCAGACGCGGCAAATTCCCCAACAATTTCGAAGGGAGGGCATCCATCTGGAGTCCGCCCTTCATGTTTTCCTCGGTATAGCCGGCCTCTAGAAAGAACTGGCGAAGGCGCTCGCCCTGTTCGAGGTTGGCGTGGGGTGTTGGCGTCACATCGTATAGGATATGCCAAGCAAGGGAGTGATGCGGCCACGGAGTCCGACTTCAGTTGCCTTTAGCTTCCAGGCGTCGCGATCCGGCTTGTCTCTTGATAACTCTGGCCGAAGGTTACGCCCGGGCAGAGCATCTCCTAGAGGATCATCGGTTTTCGATGAGTACCGTGGCAAGTTATTAGTGCGTAAGAAGTTGGTACCTACTTTTTTCGGATGTGGCTTCGCGAAACACGAGACAACAAGGGTTTCAATGATTAACTCTCTGCGGTCGAGCCAAATATCGCGCTTCATCATGACTGACCTGCTAGCGCGGGACTAGCAGGACGCAAATACATTCGCCCCTGTTCAGGCGTGGCACGGGTGTTCGCGTCACATCGTATAGGATAAGCCAAGCAAGGGAGTGACCCGGCCGCGGAGTCCGGCTTCATTCATTTGCACCAGAAGATTGAACGAAATGAGCAGCGTGCCGATCGGGTTGACTTTGATCCCGGCGGCGCTATTGACGATACTGGCGGACTTGTTGACGAAGCTGATCTGAGGGAAGGTTCTGCCATTGGCGCCGGTGAACGTCGTTTGGACGACATGTTCGGACTTCTGAAAATACTGGCCCAGGACATCGAAGGCGAAGGTAAACTTGTTGCTGAAACCGGAGTCGAAACCCGCGGCGTAGCTAAAGTAATTCGGCAGTCGCCGCTTGATTCCGGAACGAAGATCGCCTGCAAGGGCGCTTTCGCCATTCCACTGGTAGGCGAGGTTGATGTGAGGGGAGATCGTCTTGCCGCGTCCGGACAGGACGAGGAAGGGCTTGACCCCATAGGCGCCCGAGCCCAGGAAATCGTATTCGTCGCCAGTCGGCATGCGGAAGTCTGCCCCCGACGCGATCCACACGGGACGCGTTTGAACAGCGGTGGCTTTGAGTCGCAGCGTCAGGTCACCGATGCCGCTGGCCGTTCCACCGGCGGTGAACCGGCGATGGGTAGTCCGGTTGCCGTTTTCGTCAACGAAGTAATGGATGTTGGCTGCGTCAGGACGCGTGCTGGTGCCGATCCGCTCGATGCTCGCTTGCGATATCGCATCCAGACGCGCGGAAACAAACGGCGCGGCTACCGAGAGGTCCACGCGGTCGCTGAGACCGTACGTGAAAAATAGCGTGTGCTGATCGATCTGGATATCGAGAAAGTTATCGGTGGCGATCACATCCTGACGGACCACCGGGTCCGGGGTAGTTTGGATGTGCTGGAAGACCGACGGCAAGTTCCGCATGTTGCGACCATCGAGCTCATCGAACCGGAAGTACTGGCTGTTGAAACCCGCGACGAACTTGCCCTTGCCGATCGTTTCGGCGCGCTCGGCAAAAATGGGTCCGAAGCTTTGCGCCGTTCGCGTGGGTACCCCCAGCGAAGGATCAATGGCGAATGTGAAGCCCGAAGCCGGCGAGGGCAGCGGGAGGGAGGTGAGCTGGGTCGCGATGGCGCTGTTGAACGGACCGAAGTTGGTTTGAAACGCCGAGTCGAAGTGCGCGTCATGCTCCGGGTTGGGTAGATTCAAACCATTGGGTCCGTAGAGGTTGGGAATGAGAAACGCGAGCTTCTCCCCGCTCGAGCCCGCCGGCCGGCTTTGAGCCGCGAGCACAGCTGAGAACAGACACAATCCACATAACAGTTTCACTCTCATCCGAGAGACCTCCGATTCATTTCACGATAGTGATGGAATCAATTACCATCCCATCACCGCTTTTTTTCAATTGAATTTCGACCACTGAAGATACCGGTGCTTCCGGCCTGCTGCCGCTGGAGGCGAGAATCGTCTGCCGGCAGCGGACGCTGGCATTTTCTCCCTGAAAGCGGGGTTCCCCCTCGGGCTGCAAGTCGAGACGGACGGTGCGGAAGTTCTTGAAAAAATCCTGTAAGGCCTTGGCCCGGTCACGGCCCATGACGGGCCAGACTTCCCGGAGCCTCTCGACATCGCGCTGGCCGTACGCCTGCGAGTAGCGTGCGAGGGTTTCCGCGACAAGCTGGCGATTCTGTTCCACTTGGCTGGCCAATCGAAACTTCGCCAATTCGGTCCGCGCGGTTTCGGCGTGAGGACTCATCGGATACTTGGCTACAAACCCGCTCAGCGCAGCCTCGGTTTTCACGGTTTGCGCCGACTGCCACTCGATCTGCTCGATCATGCGGCCAGCCTCGGCGGCGTGCTGCGAGTTGGGATAGCGCCCCAGGAAGGTCTCCAGCGCGGCCAGAGACGGCTGAACTCGCAGTTTCTCCCATTCCTGCTTATCGGCAGGATGAGCCAAGAAGTAGAAGTCATTGACCACGGTCGAGACGATGGTGGGAATCTGCTCCCCT
>Ga0187893_10001183_pt1 | contig 64577 bp, 49 predicted proteins | sample MA1701074metaG_FD_139574 | JGI IMG/M metagenome (GOLD analysis project Ga0187893, IMG submission 139574) | White microbial mat communities from a basaltic lava cave in the Kipuka Kanohina Cave System on the Island of Hawaii, USA - MA170107-4 metaG ... | reverse complement strand
GCCATCGCGTGCGTGATCGCCGCCGTCAGCGTCGTCTTCCCGTGATCCACGTGCCCGATCGTCCCAATGTTCACGTGCGGCTTGGTCCGCTCAAATTTCTGCTTCGCCATCGCCTCCGGCTCCTCTCAGTACACGCGGTCGCCGCGTCGAACGGCGACCGGATGGAGCCCACGACCGGATTCGAACCGGTGACCTTGTCCTTACCAAGGACACGCTCTACCGCCTGAGCTACGTGGGCAGGCCCTCGCGTATTATAGCAAAGGGGTCCGGACCGTCAACGCGCGCAGGACGGCCCTTTTCAGCCGTCGAATCGTTGCCCTATGGATCCGATATTCTGGTTTCTCGCCGCGCTGATGCTCTACTACTTGTTTCTCCGGCAGGGCGGGTAAACGCGGGAGTTCATCACAAAGCCGCGGCGGCTCGCGCCGGTGCGGGCGCGCCGGCCGCGGCGGGCAGCAGCAGCGCGAACGTACTCCCCTGTCCCGGTGTGCTCTCTTTGAGCACCACGGTCCCGCCCATCTGCTCGGCCAGCTTCCGGGAGATGTAGAGACCAAGTCCGCTTCCGCCCGCCGTCCGGGTCAAGCCGCGCTCCAGCTGCCCGAAGCGGGTGAAGAGCTGGTTGCGTTGCTCGGGCGCGATGCCGACGCCGGCGTCCCGCACCAGCGTCTCAACGGCGCCGGCACGGACGTTGTGCGTGATCTCCACGCCCCCATGCTGTGTGTACCGCACAGCGTTCCCGATCAGGTTGAGCAGGATCTGCAGCGTGCGCTCCTGGTCCATCCGCACCAGCGGCAGGTCGTGGACCGGTTGATAGGTCAGGACCAGCCCTTTACGCTCGGCGTCGGCGCCCAGGGTGTCAATGGCTTGCCGAACGAGACCAGGCAGCACGCCGTCCTCCAGTCGCATCGAGACCGCCCCGTGCTCCAGACGCGCGGCGTCGAGGAAGTCGTTGACCATACGGATCAGCCGGCCCGTCGAGTTCAGGGCCTCGCGGAGCGGCGCCCTCAGAGACTCGGGAGGATCCGCCTCCAGGGTCATCTCGAGATTGCCCTTCATAACGGTCAGCGGCGTGCGCAGTTCGTGGGAGGCCATGTAGAGGAAGTCGTCGCGCATCCGGTCCATCTCCATCTCGACCCGTGCGTCGCGCAGCATCACGATGGCGCCGTGCTGCCCCCCGCCACCCAACAGCGGTGTGGCGGCGATAGCCAGCGTCTTCGCGCCGTTGCGGCCCCCAGTGTTGTACCGCTCCCAGGGGATGCGGTCGCCGCGGAGGACGCGCCGGACCGGGTGGTCGTTGCCCAACAGCGGAGACCAATCGGCCCGGCTGAGCGGGAGCACCTCGGTCAAGAGCTGGCCGACGCAGTCGACGTCCGTCTTGCTGCTGAGGAGCGTGAGGGCCACGGGGTTGCACACGGTGATGCGGCCGTCGGCATCAGTGGCGACCAGGCCCTCCCCCATGTGGGTCAGCACGGCCTGGAGCTGCCGGTGCGCCTCGCGCGCGCGCTGACGCATCTCGTGATTACGCCGGGCGAGGAGGAAGGTGAAGCCCGAGACCAGCAGGAGCCCCACGGCCATCGGCACCGCCGGGATCAATACACTCTCGAGGCTCTGGCGCCCGCCCCTCAGGCCGAGGGCAATCTCAGTGAGGATCGCGGCCAGGGGAATGATCAGTGGCACGGCGATCGCCTGTGGCAGGTGCGTCCACGCCACCGCGATAATCGGCAGGAAGTAGACGAAGAAGTAGGGACTGCGGGCCCCGCCGGTCAGCTCGGCCAAGACCACCCCAAACAGACTATACACGGCGGTGGCGGCGACGTTGCGGCCGGGACCCGCCTCCCCGACCGGCAGCAGGTGAAACCACACCACGGTAAAGAGGCTCGCCCCCATCGCCAGGAGCGCCAGGCCGAGCCGACCTTCAGGCGAGGGATCGACGCTGCCCACCAGGGCCACGAGCAGCGTGAACCCCCACGCGACCGCCTCGGTGGAGAACTCGTAGTCCGCCACGCTGGGCGTCTGGACTTCGCGCTCGGCGCCGCGACGCTCGAGCAGGCGGACCAAGGGGCTTTCCAGCGCCAGGAACGCGCCCGTGAGCCCGAGGTTCAGCATGGGCGCCCACGCGCCGGTGGCCGCGTAGGCTCCGCTGGCCGCGAGGAACGGGAGGGCAGCGGCGACCTGGGTGGCCGCCCGCGCCGGACGGTGGAGCCAGCCGACGACCAGCAAGAGAGCGGCGGCAAGCATGCTGACTCCCAACTGGAACAGGTAGGGCTTCATGGCGCCGTAGTGCGGCCACCGCAGTGTCTCCGGAGCCGCCAACAGAAGCACGCCGACCGCTGTGGCCACGACTGCCGCCGCGCCGGAGAAGGTCGACGGCCAGCGACCAGGCCCCGCGTAGAACGGTGGCCGGCGACCCGCGTCGACGATGAGCCCAAGGCTCAGCGCTGCGGTGCCGATGAAGCCCATCCACAACTGGCCCCTGGCGCTGATGACCGCCACCAGAAGAAAGGGAGTGGCACCAAGTACCGAGAGAACCAGCAGGGCCGGTCGCGAGTTCACGCGTCGGAGCCCGTACGCGAGGAGCGCGAAGATGCCGCCTGCGACAAAGACGGCGCTCAGCCGGTTCAACGGGCGCAGCAACTCGGGGACCGCAGGAGAAGCGAACGCCTGGGGAAAGGCGAGCCGGGCGCAGCCAATCGTGAGCTCAAGGAGGCCCAGGACGAGCGGCATAATGGATAGGGACAGGGACGGCTGTCGCACCCGAGGGTGCCCCTCCTCACCTTATGGGGAACGTCACCTGAAGTTCCCGGTAGTTATGTTGCCCATGATGGCCCTAGAGGAGACCTCCTCTCAGCCGCCGAACCTTCCGCCGACCTGACAGGTCGGATGTGGCGGATTTGAGGCTACGCGCACCATGACCCTCTCCGTGGGACCCCGCGCGCCCAGGCTGCTCGTCGTCGACGACGAGCAGTCGATCCTGGACCTCATGCGGCGCCGTCTCGAAGCGCTGGGGTGTGAGGTCACGGTGCTCTCGGGTGGGAGTGACGTCGTCAAGGTCGTCAGGGAAAAGCTCCCGGATCTGGTGCTGCTCGACGTCATGATGCCTGACGTCGACGGATTCACGGTCTGTGCGGCGCTCAAACAGGACGCCGAGATCCGTGACATCCCGGTCGTGTTGATGACGGCCCGCACGGAAGTCGATAGCCGTATCAAGGGTCTGGAGCTGGGTGCCCACGACTACGTCACCAAGCCGTTCGAGACGGCGGAGCTCCTCGCCCGGGTCCGGGCGGCCCTCCGCGTCAAGGCGCTCCAGGATGAGCTGCGGGAGGCCAACAAGCTCTTGGAGCGGCTCGCAGCCAGCGATCCGCTCACGGACCTGCCCAACCGGCGGACCTTTGACGAGCAGATCTTTCTGGGGATGGAACGGTCCCGGCGCACCGGGCAGTCCGTCTCGGTCATCATGCTCGACCTCGACCACTTCAAGCAGATCAACGACGCTCATGGGCACCAGGTGGGAGATGAGGCCCTGCGGGAGGTGGCTCAGCGACTGGTCGGGCGCCGCCGCGTGACCGATCTGGTGGCCCGCTACGGCGGAGAAGAGTTCGTCTGGGTGCTGCCGGGCGCCGGAATGGATGCGGCGATGGAGGTCGCCGAGTGGCTTCGGCGGACCATCGAGGAATCTGAGCTCGAGACGCAGCGCGGCACGATCAAGCTCACCGTCAGCGCCGGCGTCTCCACCTACGATCCGGCCGCGCATGGGCGCATCGGGTCCGAGGTCCTGTTGGAGTCGGCCGACCAGGCCCTGCGCGAGGCCAAGGACAAGGGACGAAACCGCGTGATCTACAAGGCGCTGCGCTTCGGCGACGAGGCGGTGGAAGTGGAAGAGGAACCCGCGAAACCGCCCGAGGAAGAGGAGCCCGGCGTCACTCGCTACCGCTAGCGGATGCCGCGACTCCCCACTTTTCCGCGCCCGGCGCTGCGAGCGTGGTGGTGCCCAGGGTGGGAATCGAACCCACAACCTGCGATCGCAGGACGACATTTTAAGTGTCGCGCGTTTGCCGGTTTCGCCACCTGGGCGCGGCGATCGGTGGAGGAGGGTCATGGAGGCGGCGGCCGGATTCGAACCGGCGTGTGGGGGTTTTGCAGACCCCTGCCTTGCCTCTTGGCTACGCCGCCACGCGTCAAAAACATTCTAGCAGTTCTCACCACGACTACAAATAGGGGTGACACCCTGCATGCTCATCGTTGATGCGCATCTCGATCTCGCGATGAACGCCCTTCAGTGGAACAGAGACCTGTTGGCTTCCGTGTACACGATCCGGGCCAGGGAGAAGGACACGCCCGGCAAGGGGCGAGGGCTCGGCACCGTGGCCTTCCCAGAGATGAAGAAAGGGCGCGTGGCGCTGAGCATTGCCACCGTGATCGCCCGGTCGACGGGCCGCCCGGCCCCACACATCGATTACGAGTCCTCGGCACAGGCGCACGCCGCCGCCCAGGGGCACCTCGCCTACTACGACGCGCTGGAACGTCAGGGGCACATCCGCCTGCTCCGTGATGCCAAGCGGCTCGATGCGCACATGCGCGAGTGGGGAGCCTGGGATACGCAGCACGACGTCGACGACTCTACGCAGACCCCACCCCTGGGTCTTGTCCTCAGCATGGAGGGGGCCGACCCGATCCTCAGTCCAGACGACGTGGAGGCGTGGTGGCGGCAAGGCCTTCGGATCATCGGGCTCAGTCACTATGGCCCGGGGAGGTATGCGGGCGGGACCGGGACAGAGGCGGGTCTGTCGAAATCCGCGATCCCCCTGCTCGCGGAGATGGCGCGGCTGCACATCGCCCTGGATCTCACGCACTGTTCGGACGAGGCGTTCTGGGCAGCCCTGGATCGGTTCGAGGGCCCGGTGCTGGCCAGCCACAACAACTGCCGGGCACTCGTCCCGCATCAACGGCAGTTTACCGATGAGCAGATCCGGGCCATCGCGAAGCGCGGCGGCGTGATCGGGGCGGCCCTGGACTGCTGGATGATCGCCCCCGGCTGGCGTCACGGGGACAGCAATGAGACCGTGACCCTGGACGGCGTCGTCCGACACATCGACTACATCTGCCAGTTGCTGGGGAATGCCCGGCACGTGGGGATCGGCACCGACCTGGACGGCGGGTTCGGGCGCGAGGGATCGCCTCACGACCTGGACACGATCGCTGACTTACAGAAGATTGCTGTGCTGCTGACGCAGCGAGGCTATGCCAGCGACGACGTCACGGCCGTCATGCACGGCAACTGGTCGTCGTTCCTGCGCACGGCCTGGAAGGGTGTGTAGCGGGACGCTTAGGACGTGTAGCGGAGGCGGGGATCCAGAAAGTCTCGGAGCCCGTCGCCGACTAAATTTAGGGCCAGCACGCTGAGGATAATGGCGGCGCCGGGGAAGACGCTCATCCACGCCGCCTGCCGCAGATACAACTGGCCGGCGGCGATGATCCCGCCCCACGTCGGGATCTGCGGCGGGACGCCCACACCGAGAAAACTCAGCGCCGCCTCGCCCAGCATCGCGTAGGCAGCGATAAACGTCGCCTGCACGATCACGGGCGAGAGACTGTTCGCCAGCACATGTCTGACGAGGATGCGGGCCCTCGAGGCCCCCAAGGCCCGCGCCGCGTCCACGTACTCCTGGTTGATGATCACGAGGACCGACGCCCGCACGACGCGGGCGACGCGCGGCGTGTAGACGAATCCCAGCGCGATCACGACGTTGCGTACGCTCGGCCCAAGCGTGGCCATCAGCGCGATGGCCAGCAGGATGTCCGGGAACGCCATGAGCCCATCCATGATCCGCATGAGCACGCGGTCGACGCGCGGGCTCGATCCGGTGACCAGCCCGATCACAATCCCGAGGCTGACCGCGAGCAACGTCACCAGTACGCCTACCAACAGGGAAAGCCGCGCCCCAAAGAGCACCCGGCTGAAGATGTCGCGCCCAAAATCGTCCGTGCCGAACAAGTGCGCAGGGCTGGGGGGCTGGAGACGCTCCGGCACATTGAGCGCCAGCGGATCGTAGGGCGCCAGCCATCCCGCCGCCGCCGCGGCAGCCAGAACGAACAGGAGGATGGCCGCACCCACGGCGATGACGCGGCGCCGCTGCACCATGCGTACAAACAGCGCGACTGTTCCCCGCCGGCGTCCGGCCGGTGCGCGTGCTCGCCACTCGACGCTGCGTTCGGCCATCGGCGTCAGTACTTCACGCGTGGGTCGACGAGAAAGTACAGGAGGTCCACGAGCAGGTTGATCATGACATAGCTGGTGGCTACCACCAGGGTGACCCCCTGGATCACCGGGTAGTCGCGGCGGAGAACCGCCTGGACCACCAGCTGGCCGATGCCGGGGATGGCGAACACTGTCTCGGTGACCACCGCCCCACCCATCAGGGCGGCGCACGTGAGACCGACGACGGTGAGGATGGGCACCAGGGCGTTGCGAAAGGCGTGGCGGAAGATGACCAGCCGTTCGCCGAGGCCCTTGGCCCGCGCCGTGCGGACGTAGTCGGTCGCGATGACCTCCAGCAGGCTGCTGCGAACGAAGCGGATGATGAGTGCGGAGTTGGGCACCCCAAGTGTCAACGAGGGAAGGACGAGATAGCTCAGGCTTCGCCAGAGGTCCTCTGTCGGCGAGCGAAACCCCGACGAAGGCAACCAGCCGAGGTTCACGGCAAACACGACGATCAGCGACAGACCCAGCCAGAAGGTCGGCACGGCGGCCCCCAGCATGGCCAGTGCCAGCCCGGCCTGATCCCACCATGAGTTGCGGTACACGGCCGAGACCACGCCCAAGGGAATGCCGATGCAGAGCGCGACGGTGATCGCCATCGCGGAGAGCATCAGGGTGGGACCGATGTGTTGCCCGATGACGCGGCGCACGGGGAACCGATTGAAGAGCGACCGGCCGAGATCGCCCTGGACAGCGCGTCCGAACCAGAGGACGAACTGTGTGGGCAGCGGGCCTTCCAGCCCCATGTCTCGTCTGAGCAACCGCACCTGTTCGGGCGTGGCGTCCTCGCCCGCCAGGACCCGGGCCGGATCGCCCGGCGTCAGGCGGATCAGCAGGAAGATCACAACGGCCACGACCAGAAGAACGGGGATCAGCGATAGCAGACGTGCGGCAAGATACGCTCGCATGATCGCAGCCTCATGTAGACCGTAGAGGGGGTGCCTGTCGGCACCCCCTCTCCCTGCAAGACGAGCTTCGACTCGCCGCGGCTACTTCACCGCCGAGACGTTCCAGAAGATTGGGGCGAGTGCCCCCGGCTTGAAGCCCGTAACGTCCCGGGATCGGAGCAGCAAAGGGAAGAATTCCCCGGCCTTCACCCAGCCGCCCTCCGTGAACACCAGTTCGTGCAGCCTGTGCCACATCCGCTGGCGCACCTCCGGATCGGTGGCGCGGTTGAATTCCGCGAAGAGCCGCCGCTTGTCGGGAGAGTCCCACCAGCCAGGATACGTGGGGCTGAACACGTCGATCAGCGCCGGATCGGGAACGAACCCGTGGCCCGTCGTGAAGATCTCCCATTCCGCAGGCTTCGCCCGACGCTCGATCACGCCGGCCCATTCGTAGAGCTGCATGTCCATCTTGAACCCGGCCCTCTGGAGCTGGTCCACGGCCACGGTGCTGGACTTGAACATGTAGTCGAACTGCTGCGTCGTGATCCAGCGGACCGTTTCGCCCTTGTAGCCGGCCTCTGCCATGAGCTGTTTGGCCCGCTCGGGGTTGCGCTGGTTGTACCACTGCTTGCCACCCTCTGAGTACCATGTCGAATCCTTAGGATAGAGGTTGGGCAGGAGCGCGTACAGGTCCGGATTGCCGATGGTGGCCTGCATGATCGGACCCATATCGAGGGCCGCCAACACCGCCTGCCGGAGCTTCACGTTGGCCATCAAACCGCTCTGCTTATTGAAGAAAAACACCAGCCAGGTGCCACTCGGGACGACCTCCGGGACGACCCGTGGGTCATTCTTCAGTGCGGCGTATGAATCGGTGTTGATGGCGTCCGCGAAGTCGAACTCCCCGCTCTGGACCCCGGCGATACGCGTGGCCACGGAGCCGACCGGGTAGAAGATGAGCTCGTCGGCCAGCGCCTCCCGCTTGCCGGTATAGCGGCTTGGCGCCTCCGAGCGCGGCGCGTACCCGATGAAGCGGGTCAGCCGTATGTGACGGTTCGGAATCCACTCGGAAAACCTGTAGGGACCCGTACCGATGTACTCCCTGGCCGGGCCGGCCGGCGCCGCATCGGCAACCTCTTTGGGCATGATGATCGCGGCCGAGCTGGGTAGGGCCAGGAACGCCAGGAGCGGTGCGAACGGCTCCTTCAACCTGATGACGACCGTATACTTGTCGGCCGCGGTGACCGAGTCCACCGATCTAAACGCCGTGATGCCCCGCGACCCAACCTTGCCCCAGTGGTTGAGGGAGGCGGTAACGTCCTCGGCGGTCATCTCCCTGCCGTTGTGAAACGGTACGGCCCGGCGGAGGCGGATGGTGTAGGTCAGGCCATCACCGCTAGTCGTGTGCGACTCCGCCAGGTGGGGCTGGGGCCGCCAGCCGGCGTCGAAGGCGAACAGCGTTTCGTAGATGGCATTGCCAACGATGGACGTGACTCCCACGGTGGTGGCTGCCATATCCAGCGTCGGCGGATCACCGACGTTGGCAATCCGCAGGGTGCCGCCGCGGCGCGGCGCCGGTCCTGCGGGCGACTGGGCGATCAATCCAAGTGCGATGACCGCGACGACGACTATGGTCCAGGTCTGCACACGGATCCTCGACATGCTAGACCCCCCCAACGTCTGCCTGTGGTGCCGAACGCACATCTGGATTGGATGCTCCTTCGTACCGCGTGAGCGATTTCCCTCCGCTACCGCACGCGCCCCCTGCCCGCGACATCCCAGACCACCTCGACCTTGCCCCGGCGTATGCCGATGAGGCGCTCGTGGAGATTCGTCACGACGCAGGTGTGGTTGGGGATGACCGAGACGACCTCGCCGACCTCCGGCCGTGACCGGCACGCGCTGAGGTCAAGATACCCGTGCTCTTCGTTGAGTTTGGTGATCTCGGCGTCGGGGTATTCCACAATCCGGCCGAACCCTTGCTGACCGAACTGGTCGGTGGAGAACGTTTTCGATCCCCCATCGATGATGGCGCGCTCCGGCGTCGGCCTGCTGACCACCGAGGTACGGATGCGCATGGCGCAGTCGTCCCAGGTGGCCACGCCCGTGGCCACCGTGCCCCGGTCGTTGAAGACATAGGTCCCTGCGCGGTGCTCGGTGACGCCGGGCACCTCGTGCGCGCGGGGGTACGCCGGCGTCCCGCCGGTGGAGACGACCGCGGCGGGCAGCCCGGCCCGCTCGAGCATCGCCAGCGCCGCCTCAAAGAACGGCCGGGTCTGGGGGGTGATGGGATAGGTCATGAGACCGTCAAACCGCAGCCCAGGCATTCCCGCGATCAGCCTGGCGAGATCCAGCGCCTCTGCCGGCGTCTGCACCCCGTTGCGCCCGAGGCCCGTGTCGCACTCAACGAGAACCCGCAACGGCTCGGTCTCGTCCGAGAACGCCGCCGACAACGCGCGGGCCACGGTCGCGTTGTCGCAGACCACACTCAGGCGTCCCCGCGCGCGCCGCGCCAGGGCCCGAAGGCGGCCCGTTTTCGCCTCGCCCAGGATGTTGAACGTAAGCAAAATGTCGTCGATGCCCGCATCCAGCATCACCGCCGCCTCGCCGAGCTTCTGGCAGGTGATACCGATGGCGCCGCCGTCGATTTGTCGTCGGGCGATCGCGGGAATCTTGTGGGTCTTGATGTGCGGCCGGTTGGCGATGTGGTGCGCGTCGCAGTAGGACTGGAGGCGGCGGATGTTGGCCTCCATGATGTCCAGGTCGATCGTGACGACGGGGGTGTCCCGTAGATCAACGGATGGCAGGGTGGCGACGGCGGGCGGCATCAGGTCTGATGATCCCGGACGTGAGTGACCGTGTGGTCGTTGGAGCGGGAGATGGGACTTGAACCCACGGCCTTCTCCTTGGCAAGGAGACGCTCTACCTCTGAGCTACTCCCGCACGGTTACGATGATAATTATACCGGCGGGCAGCGTCTCAAGTCCAGAATCGGCGCCGCTCGCGCAGCAGCACAAAGAGGAAGAACGGCGCGCCCATCGCTGCGGTGAGGACGCCCACGGGTAGTTCCGTGGACATCATCGACGAACGTGCGACCAGGTCGGCCAGCACCAGCAAGACCGCGCCACCCATCGCCGCCGCGGGAATGAGCCGGCGGTGGTCTGGGCCGACAGCCAGGCGGAGCAGGTGGGGTACGATCAGCCCGATGAATCCGATGAGACCCGCCGCGGCGACCGCAGCGGCTGCCATCAGGCTGCTCGCGGCGATGAGCACACGCCGGGTGGCGCCGACCTCCACACCAAGGGAGCGCGCCGTGTCGTCACCGAGTAGCAGAGCGTTGAGGTCGCGACCGAAGAGCCAGGCTACAGCCAACCCGACCACCACCGACGGCGCGGCCATGGCCAGATGGGGCCAGCCTCGTCCGGAGAACCCGCCCATCAGCCAGAAGATCACCCGCTGCAGGCTCTCGCCACCGGCCAGTTGCAGCCAGGTGACCACCGCCGCCAGGAACGCGCTCACGGCCACGCCCGCCAGCAGCAGATCTTCGACCGGCGTCTCGCCGCCGCGCCGGGCCAGTCCATAGACGACCGTCGTCGCTGCGAGCGCGCCCCCGAGCGCCAGCAGGGGTGTCGCTACCATACCCGCAGCACCGGCCGCGAGGCCGGTGGTGATTGCCAGCGTGGCGCCAAAGGCGGCACCGCCGGAGACACCAACAATGTACGGGTCCGCGAGGGGATTCCGCAGCAGTCCCTGGAACACCGCGCCGGCGCCCGCAAGCCCGGCGCCGACGACGATGGCCAGCAGGACCCGCGGCAGGCGTAGGTGCACGACGATCGATGCCGCGGCATCGGTCCATGTCGGCGCAACCGGCACGCCCACCTGTGCCAGGAGAATATCGACCACAGTGCGGAAGGGGATCGGCGCCGGACCCGTGGCGACCGCGACGAGCGCCGATGCCACGAGGGCGCCCGCGAGCACTGGCTCCAGGATCGGATGGCTCCGGGCCGGCGCGCGCGGCGCAGGCAAGCCGCTCATACGGACGCCACGGCGTCCGCTGCGGCGAGTGATCGCCCGGTCAGCGACAAGAACACGGTCTCCAGTGTCGGCGGCGTGTCGCTCCTACTGCGCTGCGCCACCTGGGTCTTGAGGGCATCGGGAGTGTCGCAGGCCACCAGCCGCCCACGATCCAGGATACCGATCCTGGTGCACAGTCGATCGGCCTCATCAAGATTGTGGGTTGCCATGATCGTCGTCCGCGCGCGCTGATGGACGAGCGCGAGCAGGAGCGTCCGGACGTCCGCACCGGCCTGCGGGTCGAGACCGGCCGTGGGCTCGTCGAGGATCAGGACCGCGGGATCGTGGACCAGGGCTCGGGCGAGCGCGAGCCGCATCCGCATGCCGGTACTATACCGCTCAACCAGATCGTCCGCTCGATCAGCCAGACCGACAAGCGCCGCCAACACCGCGGCGCGCTCGCGCGCCACCGATCCAGGCAGGTCGTGGAGCGCCGCCGCGTACATGAGATTCTCGCGGCCGGTGAGACGCCAGTACAGGGATCGTTCCCCGCCCAACACCACACCGATCCGCCGGCGGATCTCACGTGGCTCGCGCGCCGCATCCAACCCACACACCCAAACACGCCCGGCCGAGGCCACCAGCAACGTCGTGATCAACCGCAGGAGGGTTGTCTTCCCCGCGCCGTTGGGGCCGAGCAGGCCGAAGAGCTCGCCCGACTCCACCCGCAGGCTGACACGGTCCAACGCGACGATCTCCTCCTGCTGCGCCTGGCGTCGCGACGCGAACCGCCGCGTGACATCCGCGAGCGCGACCGCGGGCAGGGGCAGGTCGTCGTCGGAGGGTCGGGGCGCCCGGGCCATCTATCCGAGCAGGGTCGGCAGGGCGCCCTCGGCCTCGAGCAGTTGACGCTTGAGGGCCACGCCACCGCGCAGCGAATAGCCACCCAACCCCCCATCACTGCGCACCACGCGGTGGCAGGGGATCAACAACGGCAGCGGATTCCGGGCGCAGGCCATCCCGACGGCGCGCGCGGCGCCGGGCTGGCCCAACGCCTTCGCGATGTCTCGGTACGTCCGGACGGCGCCAGCAGGGATGCGCCGCAGGCGCCCTAAGACCTCCCGTTCGAACGGACCTACCCGCGCCAGGTCAACCTCACCCGTAAACGGTTCGTGCCGGCGCACGGCGGCGGCGACCGCGGCGTCCAGCCACACCGGCGCGGCGCCGCGCCGCACGGGCGCACCCAGGTAGCGGGCGGCTTCACGCTCAAACGTCCCCTCTGAAGGAGCGATGCTTGCGAACACCGCGCCCCGTGTTCCGTGGGCGACATAGAACGTCCCAAAGGGTTGCGGGTACGCGGTGTACATGAACGGCCCGATGGCCCCACCGGTCGGCCGCCCGCGGTGCCCAACGCGCCGAACCGAGTCCGCAGCCTCACGCGCCGCCAGCGCGCCGAGGTCGGCTTCGCTCAAACGAAGGAGCGAGGCGACGGGGCGGCCGTGGCGCGTCACCACCACCGGCTCCCCGGCGAGTGCCGTGCGTAGAACCTCGTTCGTCTGATTCTTCAACTGTGCCGTGGACACGAGTCGCATTGTCGTATGGCCTCCATATAGCCTTTACTATGGCTATATAGTAGTAACCCCAACGCGGATTGTCAAGCCCGCGCCGTGCGGTCGCCGGCGGGGTGCTCGGCGAGATAGGCCGCGACACGCGCGGCCAGTTTGGCCCCCAGCACCTCCCCGAGCGCCTCGACCGGCGCCGCCCGCACACCACGCAGCGAGCCGAATCGGCGAATCAACTCTCGCTTCCGCCGCTCACCGATCCCCGGGATATCGTCCAGCAGCGAGAAGACAATGCGACGCTCCCGAAGCCGGCGGCCGGCCGTGTTGGCAAACCGGTGAGCCTCGTCGCGGAGACGCTGCATCAGCTGCAACGCCTGCGACTCCTTCGGCAGCCGCACGGGCTCAGGACGCTCGGCCAGGTGGAGCTCCTCGTGCTCCTTGGCCAGGCCCAGGGCCGGCAGGGCCACGTTGTACTCAAAGAGGGTCTCGCGCGCGGCGTTCAATTGCCCTCGGCCGCCGTCGATGACGATCAGATCCGGGAGGACCGACCATCGCGGCCGGACCGGTTGATCGTGGTCGAGTTTCTCCTGCTCCTCCCGCGCGCGCGCAAACCGCCGGCGCAGCATCTCTTGAAGACTGGCGTAGTCGTCGTTGCCGGCCGGCCCGCGAATCCGAAACTGACGATAGTCCGCCCTGCGCGCCAGCCCACCCTCGAACACGACCAGCGATCCCACGGCCTCGCCGGCCTGGAAGTGGCTGACGTCGTAGGCTTCGATCCGAAACGGCGCCGCCTCGAGACCGAGGACTTCCTGGAGCTCGGCCACGCCGACGCCGGCCGGCCCCCCCATCTCGCGCGCGCGGGTCTGCTGCAGATAGAGCAGCGCGTTCTCGCGCGCCAGCTCTACGAGACGGCGCTTCTCGCCGCGTTGGGGCACCCCGACGTCGACTCGTGTTCCCCGGCGCTGGCTCAGCCACTCGGCGAGCACGGCGTGGTCGGAGACCTCCACATCGGTGAACACTTCACGGGGCAGCGTCGGGAGATCGGTGTAGTGCCGCGCCAGCGCCTGCGAGAGAATGTCACCCGGGTCGACCCCGCGGGTGCTGGAAATCATCACGTGCTGTTGATCCTGGATGCGCCCGCCCCGGATGGTGATGACCTCCACGCAGGCCAGGTCGCCGGACTGCGCAACCGCTGCGATATCGCGGTCCTCGAGCCCGACGGTCGCGATGCGCTGCCGCTCGCCAATCGCCTCCATCGCCTGAATCTGGTCGCGAAGCTGTGCCGCGCGCTCGAACTGTGTCGCCCCGGCCGCCGCTTCCATCTCGGCGCGGAGTTCGTCCAGGAGATTGGACTGCCGGCCCTCGAGGAACAACGCGGCCTGCCGCACCTGGTCGCCGTAGGCCTCTGCCGTCGCACCCCAGGCCACGCAGGGAGCGCTGCACAACCCCATGTCATAGTCCAGGCACGGCCGCGGCAGATCATGTGTGATCTCGATCGGGCAGGTCCGCAGCTTGAACACCTTCCGGATGGTCCGGATCGTGCGGCCGACCAGTTTTGGCTCGTGGTATGGGTACGGGCCAAAATAGCGCGCGCCGTCGCGCAGCACCCGTCGCGTCATCACGATCTTGGGAAACGGCTCGTGGGTCAACTTCACGTACGGGTACGCCTTGTCGTCCGCCATCCGGATGTTGAAGGGCGGCTGGTGCTGCTTGATCAAGTTGGTCTCGAGAATCAGGGCTTCGACTTCGTTGGCGGTCACGACCGTGTCCACGTCGGCGATCCTCGGCACGAGCACACTGAGGCGGGGGTTGGCGTGACCGTGGGGGTCCTGAAAGTACTGCCGCACACGGGCGCGGAGCGAGGCCGCCTTGCCGACATACAGCACGCGGCCGGCGGCGTCCTTCATCAAGTACACACCGGGCCGTGGCAGCAGGAGTTTGAGGGTCGCCTGGAGCGTACCGGCCCTCTCGCCGTGGTCTCTCACGTGCCTGCGACTATCGGGACCGGGCCGCAGCCCGCTCGCGCGACCTGCCACTCTTCTGCCCGTCGCCGGCCATCAGAATCCCACGGAGGTACCGCCCGGTGTGCGAGGCTTTCACCCGCGCGACGTCCTCCGGCGTGCCCTCGGCGATCACCTGACCGCCGTACTCCCCACCCTCGGGCCCGAGGTCGACGATCCAGTCGGCGGTCTTGATGATATCGAGGTTGTGCTCGATCACGATCACGGTGTTGCCGGCGTCCGCCAGCCGGTGGAGCACACCCAGGAGCCGCTCGACGTCGGCGAAGTGCAATCCCACGGTCGGCTCATCGAGAATATAGACGGTCTGTCCGGTGTCGCGGCGGGACAGCTCCGTCGCGAGCTTGACCCGTTGCGCCTCCCCGCCCGACAGCGTGGTGGCGGGCTGTCCGAGCCTGACATAGCCCAGCCCCACATCGTTGAGGGTCTCGAGCTTGCGGCGGATGCGCGGGATCGCCTCGAAGAACCCGAGGGCCTCGCTCACGGTCAACTCCAGCACTTCGCTGATTGTCTTGGCGCGGTAGGTCACTTCCAGGGTCTCACGATTGTAGCGCTTCCCCTTGCAGACCTCGCACGGCACATACACGTCGGGCAGGAAGTGCATCTCGATGCGCACGATGCCGTCGCCCTCGCATGCTTCGCACCGGCCTCCGCGCACGTTGAACGAGAACCGTCCCGGACCATAGCCACGGACCTTGGCCTCGGTGGTCTGGGCAAACAGGTCCCGGATCAAGTCGAAGGTCTTCGTGTACGTGGCCGGGTTGCTGCGCGGCGTTCGGCCGATCGGCGACTGATCGATCTCGATAACCTTGTCCACGTGTTCCACCCCATCGACCCGGTCGTGGGCACCGGGCCGGACGCGGGCGCCGTACAGCCGGCTGATCAGGGCCCGGTATAGGATCTCGTCGATAAGCGTGGACTTGCCCGATCCGGAGACGCCGGTCACCGCGACGAACACACCGAGCGGGATGCGAACGTCGATGCCCTTCAAGTTGTGTTGGCGCGCCCCGCGGATGGTCAGGGCGTGACCGGCCCCGGTCCGCCGGCGGGGCGGCACGGCGATGCGCCGGCGGCCGGAAAGGAACTGCCCGGTGACCGAGGTCGGGTGCTTTGCGACCGCTGCCGGCGTGCCCGTCACGACCACATGGCCCCCGTCCGCGCCGGCGCCGGGTCCGATGTCCACCACCCAGTCTGCCGAGCGAATCGTCTCCTCGTCGTGCTCGACGACCAGGATGGTGTTGCCAAGGTCGCGGAGACCCTCCAACGTGGCGATGAGCCGGCGGTTGTCCCGCTGGTGGAGCCCGACACTGGGCTCGTCGAGCACATACAGCACACCCATGAGACTGCTGCCGATCTGCGTCGCCAGCCGGATGCGCTGGGCCTCACCACCGGAGAGGGTGTTGGCGGTGCGGTCCAGCGACAGGTACTCCAGACCCACGTTCACCATGAAGCCGAGGCGGGAGCGAATCTCCTTGAGGACCTGCTGAGCGATGAGGCGGTCGCGCTCGGAAAGCTCCAAGGTCGAGAAGAACTCCAGCGAGCGGCGGACGGTCAGGGCGGTCGCCTCGGCAATGTTCAGGCCGCCGACCTTCACGCTGAGGGATTCAGGTTTGAGACGCGTGCCGTGGCAGTCCGGGCACGGCGCGCTGGTCATGTACTGCTCGATCTCCTCACGGACGTACTCGGAGTCGGTCTCCTTGTAGCGTCGCTCGAGCTGGTGCAGGACCCCTTCGAACGTGGTCTCGTAGTTCCGGGCGGCCCCCCACTTGTTGTGATACCGCACCCGAACCGGCTCGTCGGTGCCGCGCATCAGCGCCTCGACGAACGCCTTGGGCAGGCGCCGCACCGTCGTCTTCATGTCCACCTTGAAGTGAGCGGTCAACGACTGGAGCAGTTCCTGATAGTACTCGCTGGTCGATGCGGCCCACGGCAGCACGGCGCCGTCCAGCAGGCTCTTGTCGCGATCGAGCACGAGATCAGCGTCGATCTCCTGTTTGAACCCCAGCCCGGTGCACGTCGGACAGGCGCCGTACGGGCTGTTGAAGGAAAAGATCCGCGGCTCGATCTCGGGCAGCACCGTGCCGTGGTCTGGGCAGGCGAACTGCTGACTGAAGATCAGCAGGCCGTCATCGGCACCGCTGCGCGGTCGACGCGGCGCCGGCCTGCGCCCATCTGCCGGACCCTCCGCCGTGCCGTCGGTGGGGACGACGTCGACATAGACCAGTCCCTGCCCAAGCTTGAGCGCGGTCTCCACCGAATCGGCCAGGCGGGAGCGGACATCCGAGTTCACCACCAGCCGGTCGACGACGACCTCGATGCTGTGCTTCTTGTTCTTGTCGAGGGGGATCTCTTCCGACAGATCGTACGTGATCGCATCCGACCGCACGCGGGCAAAGCCCTGACGCCGGAGATCTTCGAAGAGCTGACGGTACTCGCCTTTGCGCCCGCGGACGATCGGACCCAGCACCTGCACACGAGTCCCCTCGCCCAGCGCCAGGACCTGATCCACGATCTGCTCCCGCGACTGCCGGCTGATGGGCCGCCCGCACTTGGGGCAGTGCGGCTGTCCGACCCGAGCGTAGAGCAAGCGCAGGTAGTCGTAGACCTCCGTCACGGTGCCCACCGTGGAGCGGGGGTTCCGGGGCGCGCCTTTCTGGTCGATGGAGACGGCCGGCGAGAGCCCGTCAATCCCATCGACATCGGGCTTCTCCATCAGGCCCAGGAACTGTCGTGCGTAGGCCGACAGCGACTCGACGTACTTCCGCTGACCTTCAGCGTAGATCGTGTCGAACGCGAGGGAGGACTTGCCGGATCCGGAGATGCCGGTCAGCACCACCAGCCGGTCGCGAGGTATCTCGACGGTGATGCTCTTCAGATTGTGTTCGCGGGCACCGCGAACGACGATGCGATCAAGCGGCATGGGTCTCGTCCCTGGTTATTGGAGGCGTTCGGTATCTGGTCCCTTCAGGCGCCCTCTGCGGTTATCGGCGCCGCGGGTAGCGCCCTCTGGGGCCTCCCCGCTGGCCACGGCTGCCGGTTCCCCGACGGCCGCCCGCAGACGCGAAGAATGGTTCGCCGATCCCCTTGCGCAGCTCTGCGATCTGATCACGCAGGACGGCCGCTTTCTCGAACTCCAACTCCGCTGACGCCCGGCGCATGGCGCGCTCCAGGGCAGCGATGGTCTGCTCCAACTCCGCAGGCGACAGCATGAGCAACCGCGCCACATCCCAGGGCACCTTGGCCCGCTGCGTCTCGGCCAGTTTGATGAGTTCCTCCGCGGTCAGGATCTCAGTGGACGGCTGGTAGGTCTCGATCTCCTCCGCGACCTGCTGCAGATCGATCAGGTCGCGGATCGGCTTCACGATCGACTCCGGCGTGATGCCGTGCTCCTGGTTGTAGCGCACCTGGATCTCGCGACGGCGATTGGTCTCGGCGATCGCGCGGTGGATCGAGTCGGTGACCTCGTCGGCGTAGAGGATCACGCGGCCCGAGATGTGGCGTGCCGCTCGACCCATCGTCTGAATCAGTGCCGTCTCCGACCGGAGGTATCCCTCGCGGTCCGCGTCCAAGATCGCTACGAGCGAGACCTCCGGCAGGTCGAGGCCCTCGCGCAGTAGGTTGATGCCGACGATGACATCGTAGGTCCCCAACCTCAAATCTTTGAGGATCTGGACACGCTGGAGCGTGTCGATCTCGGCGTGCAGGTAGTGCACCTTGAAGTCCAACTCTTGTAGATACGCGCTCAGGTCCTCGGCCATGCGCTTGGTCAGCGTCGTCACCAGCGCGCGCTCACCCTTGGCGACCTGGGCCTTGACCTCGGCGATCAGGTCATCCACCTGCCCCTTGGCCGGCCGCACGTCCACCATGGGGTCGATCAGGCCGGTCGGCCGCACGATCTGCTCCACGACCCGCGCGCTGACCTCGAGTTCGAAGGCGCCAGGCGTGGCAGAGACAAACACCGCCTGGGGGATGACCGCATCGAACTCCTCCCAGGACAGCGGGCGGTTATCGCAGGCGGACGGTAGCCGGAACCCGAAATCCACCAGGTTTTTCTTCCGGGAGCGATCGCCCTCGAGCATCCCCCTGACTTGTGGAATCGTCACGTGGCTCTCGTCGATCACCATCAGGAAGTCGCGCGGGAAGTAGTCGAGGAGGCAGCCCGGGCGCTCGCCGGGCCGGCGGCCGTCCAGATGGCGCGAATAGTTCTCGATGCCGGGACACGTGCCCGCTTCCCGCATCAGCTCCATGTCGTAGCGGGCCCGAAACTCGAGGCGCTGCGCCTCGAGCAGCTTCCCGTGATCGCGAAACCAGGCCAGCCGCTCTTGCAGCTCGTCCTCGATCGATACCAGCGCGCGATCGAGGCGCTCCTCTGTGGTCACCCAGTGCTTCGCAGGCCACAGCGCCACGACGTCTTTGGTCTCCAACACCTCACCGGTCAACGGGTTGACCTCAATGATGCGCTCGACCTGGTCACCGAAGAGGTCGATCCGCACGGCCCGCTCCTCGTATGCAGGGAACACCTCCACGACGTCCCCACGCACCCGAAACCGACCACGGGCAAAGTCGATGTCGTTCCGCTCGTATTGGATGTCGACTAGGCGGCGAACGATGTCCTCGCGCGATCGGCGCTCGCCCTTCCGGACCAGCAGCATCACTTCCTTGTAGTCTTCGGGGCGGCCCAGGCCGTAGATGCAGGAGACCGACGCCACGACGATCACATCCCGCCGCTCCATCAACGCCTTAGTGGCCGCGTGGCGCAGGCGGTCGATCTCGTCGTTGATGGACGCATCCTTGGCCACATAGAGGTCGGTCTGGGGGACGTACGCCTCGGGTTGATAGTAATCGTAGTACGAGACGAAGTAACGCACCGCGTTGTGCGGAAAGAACTCCCGGAACTCGCCGTAGAGCTGCGCCGCCAGCGTCTTGTTGTGCGCCAGCACCAGGGTGGGTCGCTGGATCTGCTCGACGGCCCGGGCCACGGTGTATGTCTTGCCGCTGCCGGTGACGCCGAGCAGGGTCTGAAACCGGTGACCTGCACCGATGCTCGCGGTCAGGCCGGCAATGGCTTGCGGTTGATCCCCGCGGGGCGGATGATCGGTGACCATCTGAAATGCAGGCATATAGACAGTATACCAAGGGAGGCAACTGCCGTTCCACCAGTGCCGGAAGAGAATCTGTGGAAGGTCCCGAGGGACCCTCGCGCTACGGTCGCTCTGGGTCGCGCTGGATCGGCGGGACCAGGGTCACCTTCGCGGGCTCGGAGCGCGCGCCCGATTGGCTCACCGCCACAGCCGTGAGCGTCATCCCGACTGCCGATTGAGCCCCGGGTACCTCGATCCGCGCCTCCCAGGCCCCTGTACTCGATGGCGTCACCGAGATCGGTCCCACCACCCGAGGGGTAGCGGCACCGGGGGCCTGGACCTCGAGGGTGAGAAGCACCCGGTGCCCGGGCGTCACGGTTCCTCTGACTATGATCTCGGGCCTGATCGCTTCGCCGGTCTTGGGGCTGGTGATGACCGGAGGGGCGACAGGCTGGGCCGGCGTCGGCGCAGGCGTGCGCCCCACCGAGGTGGGAGTGGGCGCTGGCGTGGCCTGGGCCGGGGTCGGCGATGGGGTCACCACGAGCGGTGGCCTCGACGGCGAGACCGTGGGCGTCGGCAGGACCACCGGCGGCGGGCTCGGCGCGGGCAGGTCGACGGTAAAGATCCAGGACGTCGTGGCCTCATTGCCGGCGTGATCAACGATGCGCGCCTGGACACGCGCCCGTCCAGACGCAAGAGGCTCCGCGACCGCAAAGACAGCCGATGCCTCCGAGACGCCCGTTCTCCTGGCCTCGATACCGTTCACCCAGAGGCGCGCCGTGACCGGGTTGACACCTGACGGGCCGCGGTCACTGAACCAGACCGCGATCGTGGGTTGCGAGGATCTCGCGATCGAGTCGGGCTCGGGGACGCGGCGGACGAACTCCGGTGGGACACCATCCACCGTGACCGTGTCAGCGACGCGTTCGGTGTCCAGGCCGCCCAGACGCAGCCGGACAGTGACCGCGCCGGAGGCGACCACCTCGCCCGATCGGATCGTGTACCGTCCCGTGTAGCGGCCCGGCGGCCCCTCCACCATACGGACACCCCTCTCGACGCGGGCGATGTCAAACCAGGCTTCGCTTCCCGGCGTACCGCGGACCGAGACCACGAGCGTGTCCCCGATGCCCAGCATTCGCGGCGCGTTCACCGAGACCCAGTCGATGACCGGCGGGGCCGGCACGATCCGAGGCAGGCGCGGCGGCGGCACGGGGAAGGGTGGCACGGGCGAAGGTGGCACGGGCGAGATGGCACGCACGACCCAGACCTCGGCGGTTTGAGGATGGAGGCGCAGCGTCACGTCCATCCCCTGACGGAGCAGGTCGCGCGTGGCCTCACGGCCGTCTAAGAGGACGAGCACCTCATCGACCACGCGGAACGCCTGGCCATCGGTCAGGAACACCGCGCGCGCGCCAACCCTGTCCAGCCGACCGGACAGCTCGCGGTACAACACCCGAACGGTGACAGCACGCCCCGAGGGATCGAACGTCACCCGCGCCAGATCGCCGCGTTGAATCGCGTCGAGCGAGGCGGCCCCCCCTCGCCCCGTGGTCACCTCAGACACAAAGACCGCGGTATCCGGTCTCACGATGATGCTCAGGATTCCTGAATCCGCCCGCACGTGCAGCCGCGGGGGCGCGGCGTAGGCCTCGACGCGGAGCACCGTGCCTTCAATGGTCGTAGGAGCCGGCTGAGCAGGCGCGGGAGGCGGGGTGATGACAGGAGCGGGAGGCGCCGGCGGCGGAAAGATCGGCCGGATCGGTGCCGGGCGGACCGGCGCTGGGACAGCCGCTCCCGCTGAGGTCACGTAAATGACCCGGGCGTTAGGATTCCAATCAACCCCCGCCCCAAGCGCCTCACTCACGAACCGCAGGGGCACAAGCACCCGACCACCGACGATCGTGGCGGGGACATCGAGTCTGACCGGCTGGCCGCTGACCTCTGCATCGACACGGTCTGGCTGGAGCACCACAACAGTGGATCCCAGTGTGGCCACCACCACACGCCGCTGGGGCTGCCAATCCACACGCGCGCCGAGCCGTTCGAACACGCCCCGCAGCGGGACCAGGACGCGGCCCCCAACCACAAGCGGCGGCTGATCGAACGTGACGGCATCTCCATCCACATAGACGCCAATCGCCTGGGCCCCGGCCGGCAGCGGTCGCGCGATCACCAAGGCCAGGCACACCAAGGCCAGGCACACCGCTGTGGCGAGTGAACGCTCCCTCACGCCATCGCCTCCCTGCCTGTGACCTTCGCTTCCTGATCTACTCTACGGGGGTTGATGCCCGACAGTTCGCCGCCCGATCGGCTGAGAAACGGGACCGCAGTTCATAGCTATCGGAAGACGGCGGGCTGCCCGGCGGCCAGGTCATCGTAGGCTAGGCGCCAGCGCCCCTCGCCGTCCTTTCGCACGTCTACGCGCATCCGCGCCCGGGACCCTGACCCGGGTGCGCCATTCATCAGAGCAACGACAGCGAGGAACGCCACGGTCCCCCGCTCCCGTGAAATGACGACGCGGACATCCTCAAGACGAAAGGCGCGAAGCGGCGACCGCTCGAGCGCCTGGGGCCAGCTCGCAGGCACACCTATCATAAAGCGTTCAGCCCACGCACGTGCTGCCGGATGCTTGGAATGCGCAAACGCTTCGTAGACTTGGGTGACGGCGTTGATCGCACCCTCGCGGTCAACCGCTGGGTAGCCGATGACCACGCCTGCGGAGGCGGCCTTCTGGACACCGTCAACGCTCCAGTGCCACGGTGGGACATCATCGAACGCCCAGGCGAGCGGCGCGAATCCGGCGAGAAGCACGGCGATCAGGACCACCACGCACGTTCCAGCGCGCATCGAAGCCTCCTCGTCGGGGTCAAGACCCAATCTTATGCCAGGACTGCCAGAGCTCCTCGACCTGCCGGCGGGTATCCTCCGGGGTCCCGGAGTTGTCGATGTTCCACGTGGCCAGCGCGACTTTTTCGCGGAGCGGCCGCTGGGCTCGTAGGCGTTGACGAGCGACGTCGAGCGGAATGCCTTCACGCGCGGCCAGACGGGCACCCTGGGTGGCATCGTCAACCGCCACGACGAGGACACCGTCCAGATCATAGGCATCGGCCGGGGCCGTGTCCAGCAGCAATGGAATGTCCAGGACGACGATGGCATCAGGGTGCGCCGCGCGCGCGCGGACGACCTGTTCACCCATTTGTTGTCGGATCAGGGGATGCGTGATGGCGTTGAGTGTGACCCGCGCGGCCGGATCGCCAAAGATTCGTTCAGCAAGCGCTCGACGGTTGAGCGCACCATCGGCATCCATCACGCTTGGGCCAAACGCCACGGCAATCTCGCGCAGTGCCGGGGTTCCCGGCGCCACGACCTCTCGCGCGATCAGGTCCGCATCGATCACCACGGCGCCCAGCGACCTCAGGATCCCGGCGACCACGCTCTTCCCGCTGGCCATGCCGCCCGTGAGGCCAACCGTGCGCACCCTCCTCACGGCGCCACGCCGCGCATCACGAGCCAGTTGGGGCCGGTCTTGGCCTCCGTGAGCAGCGGAACCGTCAGCGGAAAGGCGCGCTCCATAATGGCGCGCACACGCCCTCCAACGGCCGTCACCGCGGCATCCGGCACCTCGAAGAGCAGCTCGTCGTGGATCTGCAGCGTCATGCGCACGCCCGGCCAGGCGGGGATCACGTCCCGTGCCACCGCCAGCATCGCGAGCTTGATGATGTCGGCGCTGGATCCCTGGATCGGCGTGTTGATCGCCGTCCGCTCGGCGGCTTCGCGCACCGCCCGGTTGCGGCTCATCAGGTCGGGCAAGTAGCGTCGCCGGTTAAGGACGGTGGTCACGTATCCATCGCGCCGCGCCTGCTCCACCACGGCCAGCATGTACTCGCGGACCTTGGGAAAGCGCGCGTAGTAGCGATCGATGAACGTGCGGGCCTCCTCACGAGCGATGCTCAGCTGCGCGGCCAGGCCGTGCTCGCTCATCCCGTACGCGACCCCAAACACGATCGCCTTTGCGCGCCGGCGGAGTTCAGCCGTCACGGCCTCACGAGCCAGCCCAAACACCTCGGCCGCCGTGACGGTGTGGATGTCGTCGCCGCGCTCGAACGCGTCCACGAGCCCTGGATCGCGCGTGATGTGGGCCAGCACGCGCAGGTCGATCTGTGAGTAGTCGACGCTCAGCAGCGCCGTCCCCGGGGGGGCGACGATCGCGCGGCGGATCTTGCGGCCCTCTTCGGTACGGACGGGCAGGTTCTGGAGGTTGGGCTGCTCGGTGATCACCCGCCCGGTCGCGGCAAACGTCTGGTTAAACGTCGTGTGCACCCTGCTCGTCCCGGAATCAGCCAGACGCAGCAGCACGTCGACGTACGTGGACTTGAGCTTGCTGAGCTCACGGTGCTCGACGATCCGGGCCACCACGTCATGGCGGGGCGCCAGGCTCTCCAGGACCTCGGCATCGGTGGAGAACCCGGTCTTTGTCCTCTTTTGGGGCGGCAGCTGCAGCTTCTCGAAGAGGACGAACGCCAGCTGTTTGGGCGACCCGATGTTGAACTCGGTGCCGGCCAGCCGGTAGATGTCGCGCTCGAGCGCGGCGAGCCGCGCGACCAGCTCCTCGCCGAGCCCCGTGAGATACGGGACGTCCACCGCGACACCGGCTTCCTCCATCTGGGCCAGCACCACGGCCAGCGGGACCTCCACATCACGGAACAGGGTATCCACCTGGCGGTCGCGCATGCGCGCCTCGAGGATCTCGCGCAGACGGAGCAACGTCGCGGCCGCCTCCGCGGCCCGCCAGGCCCCTATCAGTGTGCCGCCCGCCGGCGGAGCGGCCGCCTCGCCGTCGGCCTCGAGGTTCACCCCCAGGAACTCCCTGGCCGCAGTAACCAGGGTGTGGGTCCGCCGGCCGGGGTTGAGCAGATACGAGGCGATCGCCACGTCGAAGTCGAAGCCGCGCGCCGTCAGGTTCTGGCGCCTCAGTGTGAGCAGATCGGCTTTGAGATCGGCGCTGACCTTCCGCACGGCGGGATCCTCCAGCCAGGGGTGCAGCGATGCCGGGATCGCTCCGTCGGCGGTGTCCAGCCAGGCGGCCCGCCCGTCGACGGCCAGGCCCAGGGCTTCTAGCGGCGCAACCAGCGGGTGGCCCTCACCCCGGCGAAACGCAAGCCCAATCGTCGACGCGCTGCCAAGGAAGTCCGCAACGCCGCCGGCCTCCATCGGCGTGGCGCTGAAAACGGGCGTGACCGCCGGCACCGTCGGAAGCGGCTCATGATCCCGCAGCCGCTCGAATAGCAACCGGAACTCCAGCTCGCGAAAGAGCGGCTCGACCTGCGACCGGTCGGGTTCCTGCCGTCGGATCGCCGCCCAGTCCACAGCAACCGGCACGTCTGCGACGAGCGTCGCCAGTTGCTTGCTCTGACGCACCTGATCGCGCGCGGCGGCGAGCGCCGCGCGCACTTTGAACGGCGCCTCGTCGAGCCGCTCGAGCAGCGCCTCAACGGTCCCAAACTGTTGGACGAGCGCTGCCGCGGTCTTCTCACCGATCCCTCGAACACCGGGGATGTTGTCGCTTGGATCGCCCCGCAGGCTCTTGTAGTCGGGCAGTTGCGGCGGCGCGAACCCGAATCGCTCGCGGACCTTGGCGTCGTCGTAGATGACCGTCTCTGTGATCCCACGGCTCGTGACCATCACGTGAACGCGGCCATCGACGAGCTGCAGTGTGTCCAGGTCGCCGCTGACGACGAGCACGTCTAGGCCGCGGCCCTCAGCTTGGCGGGCGATCGTGGCGATGACGTCGTCGGCTTCGAACCCCTCGGCATCGAACATGGGGATCCTCAAGACGTCCAGCACTTGCTTGCTGAGCCCAATCTGCGGCCGCAGGTCGTCCGGCATCGCCACCCGGTGGGCTTTGTACTCCGCATACTGTCGGTGGCGGAAGGTGGGTCCGGGCCGGTCGAAGGTGGCGGCAATGTAGTCGGGGCGCTCCTCCTCCAGGACTTTAAGTACCATGGAGGTGAGGCCGTAGACGGCATTGGTCGGCCGCCCGTCGCGCGTCGTCAGGTAGGGCAGAGCATAGAAGGCGCGGTAGATGAGGCCGTTGGTATCGAGGAGGACGAGTTTGCCGGGCACGCGCACCACCGTCCGTAGTATACCAGTCGGGCGGTGATGCGCCGCGCTGCGGCGTTCAGCCGATCAGGGTGTGCGCTAGGCGACGCGATCGGCGCGACGCTGCGAACGGCGCAGCAGGCCCCAGGCCAGTGCGCCCAGCACGACGAGGGGCAGCACGGCGGCCGCGAACGCGGCTATGCCCTCGGTCACGCCCAGCAGCTCGCGTACGGTGTTGAGGAACGCTGCTTGAATGCGTGCGATCGTCTGGTCGAAGTCCCAGAAGCCGCCCGGTGTCTTCTTGGGCTTCTGGCTGACCTCGGCCTGAATCGTGGCCAGGTCCACCCGGTTCGTCAGGAACCGGAGCCGACCGGTCAGCCGCTCGATCTCGCCGCGGACGCGCGTGACCTCGTTCTGCACGGCCATCAGATCTGCGATCTTGGTGGCGCGGTCCATAAAGGTCAGCAGCCGCGCCTCCTGGCGCTCCAGGTTGCGGACCCGTGCCTCCACGTCGATAAACTCCTCGGTGACGTCCTGACCGTGGATCTGCCGGCGCTGGACGACCCCGAGCCCCTCGACCTGGCGGACGACCTCGCCGAAGTGCCCGGCTGGAACGCGCAGGACAAAGGTGCCACGAGGCGTGCCGCCCTCATCCGCGTAGGACGAGTCGGCCACAAACCCGCCGGCCGCTTCGGCGATCGCCAGCAGCCGCCGTGCGGCAACGTCGAACTTCTCCACCTCGAGCGCGACCTGCCCGGTGCGGATAACCCGCCGAAAGGGCGCAGGCTCACCGGCCGAGGGGACCTGTTGGGCGGAGCGTTCGTCGCTCTGCCCCACCTTCGACCCCGGAGCCGCCAGGGGAGCCTCCAGACGACCGCGAACAGCGGAATCCCGCTCCGCTCCCTCCCTGAACCCCTCGTTCACGCGCGCGTTGCGCGACGAGAGACGATCGCCGCGAGTTGAAGGGACCATCTCACGGGCGAGGTTGACCGCGAAGACGGCCACGAGCGCGAGAGACGCCGCGGCCGCGGTCGTCTTCCAGGTCCAGCCGGCACGCGGCAGCGCCAGGCGCCAACGCGGCCACGTCGACCTTGGCGTGGTCGCGGACAGCTGCTCAAGCCGGCCGCGCACCGCGGCCGCAAACCCATCGGGCACCTGCACAGCCTCCACCTCCCGAACGAGTGTGACCGTCGCGCGCAACTGCGACAACTCCGCCCGACAGGCAGGGCAGCCCGTGAGGTGCGCCTCCACGTGTGCCGCCTCGGCAGCGGTCAACGCCCCATCGATGAACGCCGACAACCGGTCGCGCGCGATATCGTGTTCCGAACGTCCTGTCGTCTGTCCACTCATGTCGAGACTCCTGTCTCCTCCGGCGACCGCGGGCGGCGTGCCTAGCCTTCCGCGGTGACGAGATCGGTCAACAGCACCTTCAGGGCATCGCGGCCGCGGCTCAATCGGGAGCGCACGGTGCCAACGGGAATGTCCAGAATCTTCGCAATCTGATCGTACGCCAGGCCCTGGAGGTCCCGAAGAACCACGACGGTGCGGTACTCCACTGGCAGTTGCCCGACGGCCGCGTGTACCCGGCGTGATACCTCGCGCCGGTGGACTTCTGCTTCGGGATCGTTCGGCGCCGGGTGATCGACCGGCAGCTCGACCGGCGGGACCGCGGGTCGCCGCCGCACGAGATCGAGCGCGGCGTTGGTGGCGATGCGGTACAGCCAGGTCGAGAATGCGGCCTCCTGGCGAAAACGGGAGAGCGCCTGGAAAGCCCGCACAAAGGCGTCCTGGGCTGCGTCGCTGGCGTCCTCGTGATTCCCGGTCAAACGGTAGGTCAGATTGTAGATGTGGGCCTGATGGGCACGGACCAGCTCCTCAAAGGCGTCGAGGTCGCCCGTGCAGGAGCGTGCAATGAGTTCGCGTTCGCCAACGGCCACGGGCGCCTCCACATCCGACTCCCCAACGCCTCGTTAGACGAGGCTCGGGAGGAAAAGTTCCCGGATGGCCCGGGGTTGTGACCAATCAGCGCGAATAGCCGGAACCCCGGCATCATCGTCGCCGAGTGTACGCGTCACAGCGGGCAGGGCGGTCATCGACAAGAACATCGGCTAGCAGGGATTCCTTGATGAAGGCCTGAAGCGGAGAGCATGCGCTCGTGGATGCGCATGCGCAACGTCCAGCGCAATGTCCAGACTACCTTCGCGGTCTCGGTTGACCTGTATTACGAGTTGTGGGGGCCTTTCCTCCACCTCGCGATCTTCGAAGATCCGTCCCTCGATCTGGCCGCAGCCTTTGAGGCGACTCACCGCCGGTACCTCGTCGCGATTCGAGGGGATGCGGTGCAGCGGATCCTCGACGTGGGTTGCGGCGGAGGCGCGTTTGCAGAGTGGCTCGCCGATCACACCGCCGCACACGTGCTGGGGATCGACATCTCGGACGCCCAGCTCGCACGTGCTCGCAAGCGGGTTCGGCCGCACCTTCAGTTCCGCAAGCACAGTGTCATGGAGGTTGGCAAGCTGGCAGAGGCGCCATTTGATGCAGCGGTGTGCCTGGACGCCGCCACGTACTTTCCCGACAAGAGGGCGGCCGTCCGTAGAGTGGCGGGTGTGTTGGCTCGCGGGGCGCGCTTTCTGCTGATCGACTGGTGTCGACCCTCACAAACGACGCCGCTGCAGGAGGAGTTGGTCCTCGAGCCGCTCTGCCGCTATTGGGGCTATCCTAATATGGAAACGGCAAGCCGTTATGAGGATCACTTCAGTGAGGCCGGCTTTCGCCTCCTCGAACGTGAGGACCTGTCGGAACGCGTGCAGCGAAACTGGGAATTGGGGTACGCAGCCGCCAATCAGGCCCTGGCTGTCCTCTCCCCCGAGCGAGTGAAGGAGCTGACCGCTCGGATTCTTCGCTACGGCACCGCGGGAGTACGGCGTGCGAAAGAGCAGTACTATGCGGCGGTCTTCTCGAAGGTCGCCGCCGATGCGGGCCTGCTCCGCTACACGTACTTCCTTGCGGAGCGCCGGTGAGTGGTGCCGGGGGCGGGAGTCGAACCCGCAAGGGGTTTCCCCCAACGGATTTTGAGTCCGTCGCGTCAGCCAGTTCCGCCACCCCGGCCTGTCATGATTCACTGGCCGCCGCCAGCGACCCACATCGTAGCACGCAGCCTCACCACGTTCAATTGAACCGAGCGAGGGCCTCTGAAGAGGCCCTCGCTCGTGTGATGCGTCTGCTGACGAGACTCGCGCTCGGAAGCGCCCGAACCGCTAGTTCTGGTTCACCACCACGGTGACAGGCGGTGACTCAGCCCCGCCCTGCACCGATCGCACCGTGATGTGGTGCTGCACGCCATACCGAGCGTACCCTGACTGGATCGGCACCCGGAAGGCGCCGCTGTCATCGGCATCCGCCCACATCTCGTGCTTCCAGTATGTGGCCCCACCCTGCATCGTCGACACGACGATCAGAACCCGCGCCCGAGGACCGACCCGGCCGGAGAGGACGAACCCTCCGCCAAAGATCGTGACCCCGTGCCGCGGGAAGATGATCACCGGCGCCGGCACGATGACCACCGGGGGTTGCGGATAGGGCTGAGGGTACGGCTGCGGGTGCGGCCGGCCCACGATCGGCCGCCGAGGTCTCAGGACGTCGATCTCGCGAGCGAGGATCGTCCGGTAGCGGATCAGCCGGCCCTCTACTTCCACGAAGTCCCCAACATCGAGCCGGCGGAACCATTCCCAGTCGCGCCCACGATCATCGTAGCGATCGTCGTCGTAGTGATCGTCGTCGTAGCGATCGCGCCCGCGTCGCACGTCGAAGTCTGTCCGGCGGTCAACGACGACGAGCCAGATACCGGAATCGAACCTCGACCGTTCCTGAAGACGGAACGACCTGCCCCACCGGTCAATCGAAACGACGACGCCACGCAGCTCCCCGTCAAACCGGCCCCGATCACGCCGATCCCGGTCAAACTTGTCCCGATCAAAGTTCTGCTCCTGTGCACGCGTCGGAACCGGGATCAAGGCGAGGGCCAACAGCACCAGAACCGGAACCGTGAACCACTTCGAACGGAGACTCACGGCACATCCCTCCTCGACTCACTGCGACTCCCTCACTGCTCTTCATAGGTACGCCGTGAGTCGACGGAAGGTTCCCCGACATGACCGACTGTGGGCGAGTCGAAGATGCCGAGGTAGTGGGCGAAGAACCACCGACGCAGGACCGGCCGCGTGATTCGCCGCGCGGCCCAACCCAGCCAACGTTGCGGCAACCCCAACAGCAAGACGTTGGCCCCGAGCAACCCGCGGTAGCGCCGCCGGTCCGCCGTGACGAACGCCCGATACGCCGCCTGAGCACGCTCTTCCGAGATGACGCCGTCGAGCACCTGCCGGAGCAGCATCCCGCACCGGGCGCCCGCCAGCACGGCCGTGCGAATCCCCTCACCTGAAAACGGCAGACACTGCCCTGCGGCGTCGCCGACGGCGAACACGCCGCCCGCCACGCCAGCCGGCCACCCGGTGGCCAGGAATCCGCCGTGGATGTCGCCCGGCCGGGCGGCAAACCGTTCCATGAACCGGCGCAGGGCCGGCAGCAACTTGGTGCGCCCACGATAGGAGATCACACCAAAGCGCGTGCCGCCACCGCAGGGGAACGCCCACGCGTAGCCGTCGCGGACCTCGGGGACGAAATGGAAATGCAGGCCCGGGACGACCTGCTGAGGGATCTCCGACTCGAGACCAAACGCGGCGTACCGTGGGCGCGCCGGTCCGGCCAGCGCGGCGCGGGGGCCCGTCGCGTCCACAAGGAGTCGGCCGGTGAACTCGCCGGCCGACGACTCCACACGGTGACCACGGTGTCCCCGCACGGATGCTAGGTGGAACTCGGTGTCGACGCCGGCCATCGCGTCCAGACAAAACCGGCGATAGTCGAACGTACAGAAAGGTTCCGGCAGCGGCCAGCGCACGGATCCGCCGGGGGTGTGGATGACGATGTCTTCGTGCACTTCAAGGATCGATGCCGACGCACCCATGGCGGCCACGGTGCGGACCGGGGCGGCACACGCGGACGTGACACCTTCACCGATCGGTTGGTGATCAAGCAGGAGAACCCGGCCGCGCACGTGGCGCGCGACCGCCAACCCGGCAAAGGACGCCCCAGCGATGATGACGTCGTACGGGGCGCCCACGACCTAGTCGCCGGGTTTGGCCTTATCGAACCGGATCACGCCGCGGAAGGCCGGCACCGTCAGCTCGTTCCGTCGATTGATCGTGATCGACAGCCCCAACGCGCGCAGTCCCTCAACCAGCCCGCCGCGAATGTTCAGGGCGCCTTCGAGGGTGACCGGGTCCCCAAGGGCCACGATGGTGAACGGGGCGCTGATCCCCTGCAGGTTGACCTTCACGGTGCCACCGACCTGGCTGAACCCGGTCATCGCGGTCACGCGCTGCTCGTTGACCGCGATCGCCTCGCCGCCCGCCGCCCAGAGTTCGTTGATGACGCTCACGAGGTCCTGATACGTGACGACGATGGGCGTGCTGCCCGAAGGCTGGGTCTTCGCGTCCTGCAGGAGGACAGCGACGCCTGGCCCGCGCATCGCCCGGAGGCCCGCCAGCGTGCGCAGGCTTTCCAACTCCTTGCTCATGGCGGCGGTGAGCGTCCGCCCCTCCGCAGTGGCCCGCCGGGTCTGCTCCAGTTCCCGCTGCAGCTCGCGGACCTGCACCTCATAGGCGACGCGGACCTCGCGCTCCTGGCGCAGCAGCGTGGCCAGCGCATAGATATTGCGCGTGGGGACACCGGGCTGGGCACTGAGCGTGCGGGCCGCCCGGAGCTGGCCGACGACCGCGAATCCCAGCCCGAACAACACGACCGTGCTCAGGATCTGGAGCCCGGTAATGCGCCAGCGCGGTGCGGCGCTCATCGGCCCGGAGTACGCGCGGCGTCGATCCGCGCCCGCAGCCGGGCGACCCCGGCATCGCCGACAAAGATGCCGGCGTGGCGGCCGGCAATGCGCCCGACCGGGTCGATGAACACCGTCGTGGGGATGCCGTTCACGCCGTAGGCCAGCATGACCGATCCGTCGCGGTCGTAGACGGCCGGATACGGCACACCGTGTCTGACCAGAAACGCGCGCGCGGCAGGCGCCTCGTCCTGGACCGCGATGCCAACAAAGGTGACCCCGCGGTCCCGGCTGGCACGCCACGCCCGTGCGAGGTCGTTCGCCTCCAGCGCGCACGGCACACACCACGACGCGAAGAAGTTGAGGACCACGACCTGGCCGCGAAGCGACTGGAGCGCGATCCGGTCCACTCCCCGCAGAGACGGCAGCGTGAATAGGGGCGCCGGCGCCCGATCGATCGGCTCGGGTGTCCACCACCGCTCCGGCGAGGCCACACGACCGCCAGTGCCCACGGCGTACGCGGCGGCCACGACCGCCAGGAGGAGCAGGATCCCGCCGACCACCAACGCCGGGTGCGGCGGGGCCGGCGCGAGCGACAGCCGCGGCTCACTCATGCCGGTCTGGCATCCAGGATGCCGTCTGCGGGCCGAGGAGTCCCTCGATCTCATCCACCACCTGAGGGTCGGCTGTGACCCGCAGCCCGCCGGCCTGCATGCGGACCTCGCGGCCGGCGGCGCGGACGGTGAGCACAACCATGCGATCGCCCGGATGGCGGCCCAGGAGGGCACGCAAACGCTGCAGTCCGCCCTCCCCGTGGCGATCGGCATCCACGAGGACGTGCAGCGTCGTGTCGCCGCCCGACGCGGGCTCGCGCTCGCCTCGCCGCGTGGGGGGCGCGTCCCTGAGGGCGGTCACGCTGTCGGCGAGCACCTTCACCTGCTGATCGGCCACGTCCAATCGTCCGTGCACGACCACGATCGCGTCGCGCTTCAGCGCCAGGTGGCTGTCCTCGTAGGTTTTGGGAAAGACGATCACCTCCACCGCGCCCGTCAGATCCTCCAGCGTCATGAACGCCATCGCCGAGCCGGTCTTGGTGGTGGTGCGCTTGAGCGCCGCGACCAGGCCGCCGATCGTCACCTCGGCGCGGTCGCGCAGCTCGGCGAGCGCGGCGACGGTCGATGTCACCCGCTCAGCGAGCGCCGACTGCGCATGGGCCAACGGATGGTCGGAGATGTACATCCCCAGCATGTCACGCTCCAGAGTCAGCAGTTCGGCTTTGGAGAACTCCTCGATCGGGGGTGGGGCGGAGGGTGCCGGCGATGGGGCCCCGCTCAGGTCGAACAGGCCGGTCTGCGCCTCCGCGCGTGCCCGGCTGGCGCGCTGCCCCTGCGCGAGCGCGCCGTCGATCTCCTGCAGCAGGGCCGCGCGGGGACGCCCCAACGAGTCGAACGCCCCGGCTTTGATCAGACTCTCCAGCACGCGTTTGTTGACTACGCGACTGTCCACCCGGGCCACGACGTCTCCCAGAGAAGCAAAGGGCTCGCCGTCGCCGCGGGCGCGCAGGATCGCCTCCACCGCGCCGCCGCCCACGTGCTTCACCGCGGCCAAGCCGAACCGGATGCCACCGCCCGCAACGGTAAACGTATCCACGGACTCGTTGATGTCCGGGGGCAGGACGCGGATCCCCATCCGCTGACACTCCGCCACCGCGCCGGCGACCTTCGCCATCCAGTCCTGACCCTGCGCCTCGGTCGTCAGCAGGGCGGCCATGTACTCGGCCGGGAAATTCGCCTTCAAGTAGGCGGTCTGGTAGGCGATCAAACCGTAGCAAGCGGCGTGTGCCCGATTGAACCCGTACCGCGCGAACGGCTCGAAGAGCTCCCAGATTTGGTCGGCCGTTCGCTTGGGCACGCCGCGCTTGCGCGCGCCGGCGATAAACTGCTCGCGCTGGGCTTCCAGCTTGTCCTTGATCTTCTTGCGCACCGCGTAGCAGAGGACGTCGGCCTCGGCCAGGGTGTACCCCGCGACCGCCTGGCACACGGCCATCACGTCTTCCTGATAGACCATGATCCCGTAGGTGTCGTGGAGCACCGGGTCCATCAGCGGATGCAGGGTGGTGATCGGCTCGCTTCCGTGCTTGCGCCGGATGTAGGTCGGGATGTAGGCCATGGGCCCTGGCCGGAACAGCGCCACCATGGCCATGATGTCTTCAATGCGCGTCGGCTTGAGCTCTTTGATGTAGCGGGTCATCCCTGCGCCCTCGAGCTGGAAGATGCCCACCGTCTCGCCGCGCGCCAGCAGGTCGAACGTGGCTTGATCGGTGAGTGGGATGGCCTTGAGATCAACCGCGATCCCTCGCACGCGCTCGATGATGGCCAGGGCCCGGTCGAGGATGGACAGGTAGGACAGGCCCAGGAAGTCCACCTTCAGCAAGCCCGCCCGCTCGACGGCATCCATATCGAACTGGGTCATGACCAAATCGCCTTTGGTCGCCCGCTGGAGCGGGACCAGGTCGATCAGGGGATCGCGCGAGATGATCACACCGGCGGCGTGTGTGCTGGCGTGCCGGGCCACGCCCTCGAGCTTCCGCGCCAGGTCCATCAGGCGGCCAACGGTCTGCGTTTCCTCGGACGACCGCCTCAGCTCCGGATCCGCGCGCAGGGCTTCGTCGATTGAGGCGTTGAACGGGATGAGTTTGGCGATGCGGTCCACGTCGCCGTATGGCAGCCCCATGACCCGCCCGATGTCCCGGACCGCTTGTCGCGCCCCCATCGTCCCAAAGGTGATGATCTGCGCGACGTGGTCGGCGCCGTACTTGTCGATCACGTAGCGGATGACCTCATCACGCCGGCTGTCCATGAAGTCGACATCGATATCGGGCAGCGTGTAGCGCTCCAGGTTCAGGAACCGCTCAAACGGCAACCGGTAGTGCAGGGGGTCCACATCCGTGACCGCGAGCGAGTACAAGACCAGGCTGCCCGCCGCCGACCCGCGAACCGTCGTCAGGATCCCGCGCCGCCGCGCGAACGTCACAAAGTCCCACACGATGAGGAAGTAGGCCGCGTACCCCATTTGCGCGATGACGCGCAGTTCTTCCGCCAGACGCTCGCGGTGGGTGTCCCCCGGCCGCTCGTAGCGGCGCGCCAGGCCCTCCTCGCAAAGCCGACGCAGGTACGTGTCGGGCGTTTCGCCGTCGGGGACGGGGAAGTGTGGGAGTTTGACCTTCCCAAGGTCCAGATCGAGCGCCACCCGGCCGGCAATCGCCAGCGGACTGCGCAGCGCCTCGGGCAGCTCCGCAAACCGGCGGGCCATCTCGTCCCCACTCTTCAGGTAGAATTCCGGGGTATCGCCCATCCGCGGCTTGTCCGAGGCACCGAGTGCGACGTTCATCTGGATGCACATCAGCGCGTCCTGGGCCTCGGCTTCGCCCTGGTGGACGTAGTGCACGTCGTTGGTGGCGATCAGCGGCAGCCCGAGGTCGGCCGCCAGCCGCCGCATGCCGTTGATGTTGCGCTGCTGGTCGACCAGGCCGTGATCCTGGACCTCCAAGAAGTAGTTCCCCGGACCAAAAATATCCCGATAGGCCGCGGCCGCTTCACGGGCTGCGGCGACGTCATCGCGCAGCAGCGCGCGGGTCACCTCGCCCTGGAGGCACCCCGACAACGCCACCAGGCCACGGCTGTGACGCGCCAGCAGGTCACGATCCACGCGAGGCTTGTAGTAGAACCCATCGAGGTGCGCGTGCGTCGTCAGTCGCAGCAGGTTCCGGTACCCGTCCGGATCCGTTGCCAGGAGCACCAAGTGGAAGGGGTTGACGTCGAGTTTCGGATCTCGGTCCGTGTGCCGCCGCGGCGCAACATAGGCCTCGACCCCGATGATCGGGGTCAAGCCGTGCTGCCGCGCCTGCAGGTAGAACTCGATGACGCCGTACATCGTGCCGTGGTCGGTGATGGCGATCGCCGGCATGCTGAGCCCGGCGGCGGCGCGCATCAACGGCTCGATCCGACTCGCGCCATCCAGGAGAGAGTACTCCGTGTGAAGGTGGCAGTGGACGAAGGGGTCGGGCATGGGCTCACGGGCATTGTAGCACAGGCGCGGTGGCGGGCGACCTCGCTAGACGGCCGGCGGCCGCGCGCGGACCGTCGGTCGTAGGGAGATCACCAAGTGCACGTGGCTCGTCTGCGGCAGCAGATCGAGGGGTTGCACCTCCTCCACCTGGTATCCCGCCTGCCGCCACCGGCTCACGTCATGGGCGCAGGCGGCGAGCGAGCGGGCCACCACGATCACGCGACGCGGTGCGGCTGCGGCGACCGCATGGACCACGTCGGCCGCCAGACCGGGACCCTCGGAAGTGAGCACGGTGACGCTCGGGCGCCGGCCGCGGGCGACGAGACGCTCGAGTTCAGCGAGCGGATGCTTCGAATAAAAGACCGCGTTGGTCGCCCCGTTCCACCGAGCGGCCTCCCGAGCATCCTCCATAACGCGGCGGGTCGGGGCCACGCCGATGGCGCTCTCCGCATCCGGCGCAAGGGCAAGGACGATGAGTGGGGTCGCCGCCAACAGGTCCATGGCGATGTCGCCTGGGCCGACGGCCGCAGCACGGCGGACGACGTCCATCAAGACCGCCATGGCGCGCGGGTTTGCGGGCAAAGCCGTGGTGGGACGGAGGCGGACACGGAGGCCCGCGACCTCCTCTTCGACGGCGTCCCGACCCCACAACAGGCGCAGACGTGGGCCCAACAACTCGGGAGAGGGCCGCGGCTGGATCGTGTGGAGTATGCCGACCAGTCGGGGCACGCGGTCGATCAACGCGTGGACGACGTCGGTCGGGTTGGCCAGCGGTGCGGAGGTTGAGAGCGTAAACAGCACCTCGCCGGTGGCAAACGACACGAGCCCCACCACGCCGCGCACAAGCCCCTGGCCGGTCGCGGGGTCGTAGACGGGCAGTCCCAGGGACCGCGCGGCGTGTCGCGCCGCGCGCAGGATCGCCTCGTTTGCCGCGTGCTGGACCGGGCACTCGGCGATGTCGAGCACGCGCCCGCCGCCGCTGGTGTGATAGCCAACGACAGTTGTCCCGTCCCGATTGTCAAAGACGGCGCGCACGACGTTCCGGTACGCCCAGGCGTCGCCGCCGCCCTGCACCTCGCGTACCAGGTCGCGCCGCACGTCGGCGCGATCGCTCAGGTAGTCCTTCACCAGCCGGGTCTTGAGCCGCCGCTGCGCGTCCACGGTCAGGTGCTGCCACTGGCATCCCCCGCAGCGGCCAAAGTGCGAGCACCGCGGCCGTACGACATCCGGCGACTTGCGGAGCAGGGCGACGAGCCGTCCCTGCGCCCGGCGGCCTCCCCGGATGACCTCCACGACGGCGTCCTCGCCCGGGACACCGAACGGTACGGACAGGATCGCCGTGCCCACGCGTGCCAGTGCAGACCCGTCGGTCGCCACCGCCGTGAAGCGCACGGTCAGCCGCTCGCCGACGTGAGGCACACCCGCGCTGGGGCGTCGTGGATGGCGCGTCGGCGGCTCGACCGCGGGAATCAGCCGCGCCGTCCGCGGCGCGGGGCGACGCCCGGGCCTTGGGTCACTCATGAGACGAGCCGGCTGCGGAGGAGCCGGTTGACCGCTTCAGGGTTGGCGCGACCGCCGGTGGCCTTCATGACTTGGCCGACCAGGAACCCGATGGCCCGCGCTTTGCCGGCCCGCACTTCCGCGACCGGTCCGGGGTGCTCGGCGATCACCGCGTCGACGACCTGGGCCAGGGCGTCCTGATCACTGATCTGGCGCAGCCCGCGGGTCTCGATGATCGCCGCGGGATCGCGATCCTCTCGGATCATCTCCACCAGGACATCTTTGGCGATGCGCCCGCTGATCGTGCCGTCGTCGATCAGGCGCAGGAGCGCGGAGAGCCGGTGCGGCGTGAGGGCGACCTGGTCGAGGTCCCGCCCGGTCTCGTTTAGGTGGGCGGTGACATCCCCGATCAACCAGTTCGCGATGGTTTTCGGGTGGGGGAACAGCGCGACCGCACGCTCGTAGAATGCGGCGGTGGTCGGCGTCGCGGTCAGCAGTTCCGCGTCGTAGGGCGACAGCCCAAAGACGGCGATAAACCGGTCCCGGCGCGCCGCGGGCAGTTCCGGCACCAATCCGCGCACCTGCTCGATCCAGGCGGCGTCCACCACCAGCGGCACGAGGTCCGGCTCGGGGAAGTACCGGTAGTCCTGGGCCTCTTCCTTGGCGCGGGAGGCGAAGGTGACCTCCCGGTGCTCCTCCCAGTGTCGCGTCTCCTGCACCACGGCCTCGCCACGCGCCGCGAGTGTGCGCTGCCGCTCGATCTCGAAGGCGAGCGCCCGCTCCACCGATCGGATCGAGTTCATGTTCTTGACTTCGGTTCTTGTTCCCGGCGGCCCACCCCGACGCTGCAGCGAAACGTTGGCGTCACACCGCAGCGTCCCCTCCTCCATCCGACCCGTGCTGACCTCGGCAAACTGGAGCAGCCTCCGTAGCGCGGTCAGGAACTCGCGTGCCTGCAGCGGCGACCGCAGGTCCGGTTCAGTCACGATCTCCATCAGCGCGACCCCGGAGCGGTTGAAGTCGATGAGGCTGCCGCCCGACGACAGGCCGGCGTCGTGCACCAGGCGGCCCGTGTCCTCCTCCAGATGGACACGGCGGATGCCGACTTCGAGACGCCGATCCTCGACCACGATCTCGAGCCGGCCGTCGGTCGCCAGTGGGGAGTGGTCGGCATATTGGTACTGCGAGATCTGGTAGTTCTTGGGCAGGTCAGGATAGAAGTAGTTCTTGCGGTGAAACTGGCTACGGGGAGCGACCCGGCAGTTCAGCGCCAGCGCGGTCCGCAGTCCCAGCTCGACCGCCCGCCGGTTCAGAACGGGCAGCGCGCCGGGCAGTCCCAGACACACCGGACACGTCAGGGTGTTGGGCGGCGCGCCGAACGTCGTGGCGCACCCGCAGAAGATCTTTGACGCCGTCAGCAGCTGGACGTGAATCTCCAGGCCAATGACAGTCTCGTCGTGCACGAGGGTTTGTTTCGCCATCGCGTCGCTCAGGCCGCCGCGGCCATCGGCGGACGTTCGCGATGCCACGGGGTTGCCCGCTCATAGGCGTACGCCGCTCGCAGCACCGTGGCTTCGTCGAACGCCCGGCCGACCAACTGCAGACCGATGGGCAGGCCGGCGTGGAAGCCGCACGGCAACGCCAGACCGGGCAGCCCGGCCAGGTTCACCGGGATGGTGAAAACGTCGGACAGGTACATCTGCAGGGGGTCTTGGGCGCGCTCGCCCAGGACAAACGGCGGTGTCGGCGCCACGGGCATGACCACGACATCGACCTGCTGAAAGACGCGCTCGAAATCGCGCGCGACCAGCGTGCGCACCCGCTGCGCCTTCAGATAATACGCCTCATAGTATCCGGCCGACAGCGCGTAGGTCCCCAGCATGATCCGGCGTTTCACCTCGGCGCCGAAGCCCCGGCGGGTCTCTGCGGTCATTTCGTAGAGATCGTCCGGAGCGGCGCGCAGACCATACCGGACGCCGTCGTAGCGCGCCAAGTTGGTGGAGGCCTCGGCTGGGGCGAGCAGGTAGTAGGCAGGCAGGGCCGCTTCGATCGTCGGCAGGCTGATCCGCGCCACCGGCAGGCCCTGGGCCGCAAAAACCTCGAGTGCCTGGTGCAAGGCGGCCGCGACGGCCGAGTCGACACCCGGGCCGAAGGCTTCCTCGGGTACGCCAAGCCTGATACCCGCGGCGCCCTGCTCCAGGGCGGCCACGTAGTCGGGCACGGGTACCTGCGCCGACGTGGAGTCCTGCGGATCCCATCCGGCTATGGACCGCAGCAGCAGGGCACAATCCGCGACATCCAACGCGAACGGTCCGATCTGATCCAGCGACGACGCAAACGCGACGAGCCCGTAGCGCGAGACGCGGCCGTAGGTCGGCTTCATCCCCACCACCCCGCAGAACCCGGCCGGCAGGCGAACCGAGCCCCCGGTGTCCGAGCCCAGCGCGAGCGGGACCATGCCGGCCGCGACCGCAGCCGCCGACCCGCCGCTGGACCCACCCGGCACGCGCGTGCGGTCCCACGGATTGCGTGTCGGCCCGAAGGCGGAGTGCTCGGTGGACGATCCCATCGCGAACTCGTCGAGGTTGGTTTTCCCCACGATGATGGCGCCGGCGTCACGCAGCCTGGCCACCACCGTCGCGTCATAGGGCGGCCGCCAGCCCTCCAGGATGCGGGACGCGCAGGTGGTCGGCGACCCGCGGGTGCACATGTTGTCCTTCACCGCCACCGGCACCCCGGCCAGGGGCGGTAAGCCGGCGGGAGACGTCCTCCCAGCGTACCGCTCGTCCCAGGTCGCGGCCTCGGCGCGGGCGCGATCGGCATCGACGTGCAGGAACGCGTGCAGGTCGGCGTCTAGGCGCGCGATACGGGTCAGGAGCGCGTCAACGACGTCTGAAGGTCCCACCTCTCGGGCGGCGTACGCCGCACGCAGGGCACGCGCGCTCTGGAGGTGCCGCGGGTCCATCGGCTAGCCGCCCTCCAGGACTTTGGGAACGCGGAAAAACCCTCCGGCGTGGGCCGGGGCCTGGGCCAGCACCTCGTCGCGGTCCAGCGACGGCGTCACGGCGTCATCCCTCAGCACGTTGATAATCGGGATCACGTGCGACGTCGGCGGCACGTCGGCCAGCGGGAGGGCATTCAGTTGGGCGCAGTACTCCAGGATGTGGTCGAGCTGGCCGGCGAAGCGCTCGTGGTCCTCGGCCGTCAGCGCCAGACGGGCAAGGCGGGCGACGCGTTCAACAGTTTCCGGGTCGATCGTCATGAGCGGATCCTCGGGGACTGCGTCGCCGGTCGTGCGTGGCGGCCGCTACACATCGGCGAGACCGATCGTCTCCAGCACGACCTGATACTGGGGCGTAGCGCGGACCTCGTCGAAGAACCAGGACGTCCTCAGCACCCGGAGCCAACCGTCGCGGTCTTGAATGCCTCGCTCCAGCCACTCGAAGACCTTTGGCCGATCGCCAAGACCCAAGTAAGCGAAGGCGATCCACACCGGCGACGCCCAGGCGACCTTGTACTGATCGGCGAGCGCGGTAGCGATCTTCACGGCCTTCTCCGGTTCGCCGAGCTTCGCGTACGCGTATCCCAAGCAGGCCTGGATCGCCACGTGGGCGCGCGGCATCTCGCCGGCCACGACCAGAGAGGGGATCGCGTCAGCGTACGCGCCTTGGAGCAGGAGCACCCACCCCCGGTACATGTGAACCATCCGAAACTCGGGGTGCATGGCGATCGCCTCGTCGGCCGCCGCCAGGGCCTCATCGTAGCGGTGTGAGGTGAAATAGGTGGCCGCGACGTTACTGGCGATGATGGGTGATAGAGGGTCGAGCTCCCGCGCGCGTCTGATCTGACTCAGGGCCTCCTCGGCCCTTCCGCGGGTGCCCAGGTACAGGGCGTACCAGTGATGGGCGTTCGCGTAGCTCGGCCGGAGTTCGATCGCCCGGACAAACGCCCGCTCCGCTCCGCTCCAATCCCAGTCGAAGTTCGCCTTGATGTTCCCGAGCGACGCGTAGGCCTCACCCAGCGACGCGTCGATCTCCAGGGCCCTCAGCGCCGCCGCCTTGGCCTCGGGATAGATGCCGATCGGTCGGTAGGTGCCAAAGTTGCTCAGCACAATGAACGATTCGGCGAGCCCGACATGGGCGGAGGCGTACTTCGGATCGAGCTCGGTGGCGCGCCTGAACAGATCGATCGCGGCGCTAACACTCTCGTCCGTTCGTTGATTCCAGAGGAACCGGCCCCGGAGATAGGCTTGATACGCCTCCAGGTTGTCGGTCGGGCGGTGATCCAGCCGCGCGCGCTCCTCCGCGGAGACCTGCGCATTCAGGGCGTCGGTGATCTGCTGCGCGACGTCACTCTGGATCGCAAAGATATCGGTGAGCTCCCGGTCGTAGGCCTCGGACCACAGGTGCTCGTCGGTGCCCGCATCGATCAGCTGCACGGAGATCCGCACCTTGTTCCCGGCCTTGCGCACGCTGCCTTCGAGGATCGTGGCGACACCCAGCTCCCGGCCGATCTCGCGCACATTTTTCGGCGTGCGCTTGTACTGCATCACCGATGTGCGCGAGATGACCTTGAGGCGGCGGATCCTGGAGAGTTGCGTCAGGATGTCCTCGGTCAGTCCATCGCTGAAGTATTCGTTTTCCGGATCCGGAGACAAGTTGACTAACGGCAGGACCGCGATCGATGCCCGTTCGACGGCCCGGACCGTCTGGGCGGCCCGTGATGTGGCTCCGTCCCCATCTCGGCGCGCGACGGGCACCCCGGGCTGCCAGGGCAGGGCGACACGATACACCTCGATGGGCGTCTCAATGTTCTTCAGCGCGGGCTTGCCCATGCTCACGAGCGGGACGCCGATTTTGGTGTGGACCTGATCGTACACCTGCTGCGAGATGCAGATGCCCCCCGGCTCCGCGAAGGGCTCGAGACGCGCGGCGATGTTGACGCCATCCCCATAGACATCCCCTTCACTAAACACCACGTCTCCCAGGTGAACGCCAATACGGATCTGGATCGTGCGCTCCGCTGGAACAGAAGCATTGCGGCCACTCAGCGTTTTTTGGGCTTCGATCGCGCAGCGCACGGCCTGGAGCGCGCTGGGGAACTCGACGAGAAACCCGTCTCCCGCCGTGTCGATCACGTGGCCGCCATACTCGGAGAACAGCGGCCGGAGGAGCCGCCGGTGCTCTTCCAGGAGCTCGAGGGCAAGTTCCTCGTTCCGCTGGGTCAGTGCGCTATAACCGACCATGTCGGTGAACATGATCGCGGCCAGCCGGCGTTGGACCTGGCTCATGACATCAGCCAGCCCTTCGAGCCTGTTGTGGAGGACGAGTCTGCTTCTGAAGCGCGAGGCGGCGCCCAGTCCCTCTACGACGTGGGCGCTTTGAGCACCGCTGCTTTGCTGCGCTGGTGCTTGAACGGCAGAACCTCGCAGGCCACGTAGTGCCCGCTGCCGACGTCGAGCAGCGGCTGGTCGTTGACGCGGCAGCGGTCCTGCACATAGTTGCACCGTGTATGGAAGCGGCACCCCTTTGGGGGGTTGATGGGACTGGGCACGTCACCGGGGAGGATGATCCGCTGCCGCCGCATGCCTGGATCCGGAATGGGGACGGCCGATAGCAGCGCCTCGGTGTACGGGTGCTGTGGATTGGCAAACAGTTCCTCGGTCGGCGCCACTTCGACGATGCGTCCCAGGTACATGACCGCGATTCGGTCGCTGATGTGCTTCACGACCGACAGGTCGTGGGCGATGAACAGGTAGGTCAGTCCAAACTCCTTCTGCAGCTCTTCGAGCAGGTTCAGGACCTGCGCCTGGATCGAGACGTCGAGGGCCGAAACCGGTTCGTCGCAGATGATGAGCTTGGGGTTCACGGCGAGCGCGCGGGCGATGCCGATGCGCTGTCGCTGGCCGCCGCTGAACTCGTGCGGGTAACGATTGGCGTGGTAGGGTGAGAGACCCACCACGTCCAGCAGTTCCTGGACGCGCCGGACCTTCTCCTTCCCACGTGCCAGGTTGTGGATCTCCAGGGGCTCGCCGATGATATCGCCGACCGTCATGCGGGGGTTCAGCGACGAGTAGGGGTCCTGGAAGATGATCTGCATGTTCCGCCGCATACGGCGCAACTCTTCTTTGCTGAGCTTGAAGATGTTGCGGCCCTCGAAGGACGCTTCACCGGAGGTCGGCTCCATCAGTCGGAGAATGACGCGGCCGGTCGTGGTCTTGCCGCATCCCGACTCGCCCACCAGCCCCAGCGTCTCGCCCTGCCGGATCGAGAACGACACGTCGTCAACGGCCTTGACCGCCCCGACCTGCCGCTGGAAGATGAACCCCTTGGTGATGGGGAAGTACTTGACGAGGTTCTTGACCTCGAGGATGGTCTCGCCTGCCACGAATCTCCTCCTAGGCTACGACGACTACGACGAACGTGTGGACACGGCCAGCCCGGCCTTCGCCGCCACCCGTTTGTCTTCTTCGGTGGCGTGCTGGGAGTACAGGTAACACTTCGCCGAATGCCCCGCTTGGATCTGGTAGTCTGGCGGGTCCTCCCGGACGCAGATCTCCATCGCGAACGGACACCGTGGCGCGAAGGCACAGCCCGGGGGCAGGTCGATGAGGCTGGGCGGCTGGCCCTCGATGGGGATCAGGCGCTCCTTCCGCTCGTACAGCTTCGGGATCGAGTGCAGCAGGCCCCAGGTGTACGGGTGCTTCGGGTCCTGGAAGATGCGCCGGACCTCGGTGTGTTCCACCGGCCTGCCGGCGTACATGACGACCACGTTGTCGGTCATCTCTGCGACGACGCCCAGGTTGTGCGTGATGATGATGACCGCCATGTTGAACTCGCGCTGGAGCTCCTTGACCAACTCGAGGATCTGCGCCTGGATCGTCACGTCCAGCGCCGTGGTCGGCTCGTCGGCGATCAGGACCGACGGGTTGCACGAGAGCGCCATGGCAATCATCACGCGCTGGCGCATCCCGCCGCTGAACTGGTGAGGGTAATCCCTCACGCGCTCCCGGGCCTCCGGCATCTTCACGCGCTCGAGCATCTCAATGGCGCGCTCCCAGGCGGCCTTCTTGTCGACCTTTTGGTGCAGGATCACGGCCTCGGCGATCTGCTCCCCGATGGTCAGGACCGGGTTGAGCGAGGTCATTGGCTCCTGGAAGATCATGGCGATCCGGTTGCCCCGGATATGCCGCATCTCCTCATCGGGCAATTTCAGGAGGTTCTTGCCTTCGAAGAGGATCTCGCCCTCGACGATCTTGCCTGGGGGCGTCGGGATGAGCCGCATCACGGACAGCGCGTGGACGCTCTTGCCGCAACCCGACTCGCCGACGATGCCTAGGGTCTCGCCCTTGTGGAGATCGTACGTCAGGCCATCGACGGCCCGCACGACCCCCTCGTCGGTGTAGAAGTAGGTCTTGAGATTGCGGACAGAAAGCAGCGGTTCAGCCACGCGGCCTCACCTCTCCAGGTTTCCCCTCACGTTCTCCGCGCGGCCGGTGATTCCTTCGTTGCTCCCAGGCGGTCCCGGCGGGCCACCTGGACCACGAGAGCCTTACTGGTCACCCCACTTCCACTCCCAACTGTTCCAGGGGAGGTAGTACGACCCCAGGCCGACGGGCCGGGGCCCCCGCAGGGCTTTGGCGTAAGTGGTCAGGTCCAGCCTGAAGTAGAGGGGCACACTTGGCAGTTCGTCGGCGAAGATCTCCTGCTGGCGGCGAAACAGGGTGATGCGCTTCTGCGCGTCGAGCTCGGAGATCAGCTGGTCCCAGACCCGGTCGTTCTCCGGGTGGCGCCATCCCGCCCGATTGTTCCCCAGGAAGCTGTTGGCCGGCGATGGCACCTGTGTGCTGTGAAACCGATCAAACGGGATATCCTCGGGGGTGAACAGGCTAGCGTACATCGCCATGTGCGTGAACTGCCGCCTGGGGACCATCTGGCCGAAGAACACCCCGGCGGGCCGGTTGTCGATGCGCAGGTCGATCCCCACCTGCCGGAGCTGCTCCTTGATGATCTGCTGGATCTGCTCACGAATCGAGTTGCCGGCGGTGGTCGAGATCGTCATCTCGGCGCGTTTCCCGGCGCCATCGCGCAGGAAGCCATCGGGACCCATCGTGAACCCGGCCTCGGTGAGCAGCGCCCGTGCCCGCGCCACATCGTAGTCGTACTTCTTGAGGTTGGGGTGCGCCGCCGGGTGGCCCGGCGCCAGCCACGAATGGGCGACGGGCTGACGGCCGCCCGAACACGAGACCTCCGCCAGCGACTTTCGGTCCAGGGCGTGGGCGATCGCCTGCCGGACCCGCCGGTCCTTCAGCCACGCATCGTCCAGGTTGAAGTCGATGCGCTCCCAGACCATGGCCTCGCGATAGTGAGCGTTCACCCGGGGGTTGCGCTGGGCAATCTGCTCCATCTGTAGGCAGTTCATGTTGTTGATGTCTGAGGCGTCCACGTTCCCCGAGATCACGTTGGCCTGCAGCACCGTGCTGTCCAGGATGAACCGGTAGGTCAGGGTCTTGATCGCCGGCGCGCCCAGGGGCCACTTGTCGTTGGCCTCCAGCGTCATGTGGCTGCCGGGCACCCATTCCTTCATCTTGTAGGGACCGCTACCCACCGGCAGTCGCCAGTTGGCGTGGGCCTTGATCTTCTCCGGGTCGCGCAGGTACGCCGGTTCGAGGACATGGCGCGGCAGCGGGTAGACCTGACCGAACGGCTCGCTCCCAGCGAAGGGGAAGAGCTCGTTCCACTGCACGACCATCTCGTAGGGGTCGCTGGGATTGGGTACCAGGATGTTGTCAACCTTGTTGACGACGAACCGGCCCCCGGCCGGCGGCGTCGCGCGCGGGTTGCGGAACAAGCCGTAGGTGAACCGCCAGTCCAGCGCCGTAACCGGCTTCCCGTCGCTCCAGGTGAAGCCGCGCTTGAGCTTCCAGGTGACCTGCATCTTCTTGTTGGGCAAGACGACCCAGTCGCCGTCCTTGAGCGTCGGGAGCTTCTGAGCCATGACTGGGACGCGCTCCCACTTCTCGTTGAACATCGAGATGTAGCCAAAGAGGGTGTTGTGCACGACGCCCGCGGCGGCCATGATGGAGAACGGCCCGAGCAAGTCGGGCTCTTGAGCCATCGCGATGCTCACGACGTCACGCCGCTGCTGCGTCAGCCCTGGCAGCGGGGCGCTCAGCATCACCAGCCCAACGACGATCGCACCAATGACGCGGCGCCCGGTCAAGCGGGTCCTCAACATCGCGATCTCCCTCCTTCAGGTCCCCTAGGTCTTCAAACGTGGGTCGAGCGCGTCGCGCAGTCCATCGCCCAGGAAGTTGAACGACAGCACCGTCGTGAAGATGAACAGGCCCGGGAACACCGCCAGCCACGAAGCCTTCAGGAGATACTCCTGCGCCCGCTGCAGCATGTTGCCCCACGACGGGGTCGGCGGCTGAATCCCCAGGCCCAGGTACGAGAGCGCCGACTCCGCCAGGATCGCGTTCCCGACCGTCAGCGTCGCGGCGACGATGACCGGCGCCAGCGCGTTGGGGATCAAGTGCCGTAGGATGATGCGGGCTTCCGAGGCGCCCATGGCGCGCCCCGCCTCCACGAACTCTTGGCTCTTCAGCGAGAGTATCTGCGCCCGCACCAGGCGGGCGACGGTCGTCCAGCCGAACACCACGAAGATCAGCACGATGCGTCCCACGCCCCCGCCGGGAATCAGCGCCGCCATGATCAGGTACAGCGGCAGGACCGGCACGGAGATGAGGATGTCGACCAAGCGCATCAGCACGCTGTCAGCCCACCCACCGTAGAAGCCGGCCACGGCCCCGACCAGCGCCCCGGCGATCGAGATCGTGAAGGCCGTCACGTAGCCCACCACCAGCGAGATGCGTCCCGCAAACATGATGCGGGTCAGGACGTCGCGGCCCAGCTCGTCGGTGCCAAACATGTGCGCGGGGACCTGCGGCGCCACCCACCGCGCTTCGAGGTTGATCCGGTCGAACGCATGCGGCGCGGTCCACGGGGCCAGCACGGCCATGAGCGTCAGTGCCAGAGCCGTCGTGCCCCCGACCATCGCGAGGCGGTGCTTGAGAAACCGGCGCCAGGCGATCTGCCAGTACGATTGCCCGACCGCGACGCCGGCAGCCTCCGTGCGCCGAAGCTCAAGCGCAACCGCGATCTCCCGCGGCGTGGCTCGCGCCATCGTCGTCCCTCCCCCTCACCGCTACTCGTATCGGATACGCGGATCCACCATAGCGTAGGCGACGTCCGCGAGCAGATTGAACACCACGGTCATCAAGGCCAAAAAGAGCAAGACCGCCATAGCGACATTGTAGTCGTGCCCGAGCACGGCTTGGAACAGCAGCAGCCCCATCCCCGGCCAGGAGAAGACCGTCTCAGTCAGGACCGAACCATTGAGGATCGTGGGCACCGACAGCGCTATCAGCGTGATGATCGGGATCAGCGCGTTGCGGAGCGCGTGGCGATTGATCACGACCTTCTCAGAGTTCCCTTTCGCCCGCGCCGTGCGCACGTAGTCCTGCCGGACCACCTCGAGCATGCTGCTGCGCATGTAGCGGGCCCACGCGGCGGTGTTGAACGTCGCCAGCACGAGCACCGGCAGCACCATGTGCGTCACGCGATCCCAGAGCGCCGGCCACCCCGGCGCCACGCCTGGGGTCAGCATGCCGCCGGCGGGCAACTGGAGCCACTCCATGCCGGGGATCACCGCCCAGGGTTTCCAGACCGCAAAGAGCAGGATGAAGACGATCCCTTGCCAGAAGACCGGCACCGAGTGACCGGCAAACGCCGAGATCGTGACCGCGTAGTCCGCAAACGAGTATTGGTGCAGAGCCGAATAGATACCGGCGGTCGCCCCCACCACAAACGCCAGCACGACGGCCGTGGCCAGCAGCGTCATCGTGTTCCCGAGCCGCTCGACGATGATCTTGGCGACCGGCGTGCCGTAGGTCCGCGAGTACCCCAGGTCGCCCTTCAGCACGGAGCGCATCCATTTAACATACCGCACGTGGAACGGGTCATCCAGGCCGTAGTACTTGCGCAGCAGCGCCACGTCTTCGGGCCGGACGTCCGGGTTGCTGGTAGCGATCAACTCCACGGGGTCCCCGGGGGTAAACACAAGCAGGGTGAACATCAGCATGGAGAGCCCGATGAGGATGATGACCCCTTGGAAGAACCGGCGTACCAAGAATCGCTGCATCGGTGTCCCCCTCGAGGGAGGCAGGGGATCGACCCCGCCTCCCTCGCGCTGTGCGAACTCCTACCTTACTGCTGCCAGGCCCAACTCTCGGAGTTCCAGTTGATGTAGGTTCCAGAGAGGCCAGCCGGTTTGACGTTCGAGAGCCGCTTGTTGGAGGTCGTGAGGCTGAGCCGGAAGTACAAGGGGATCGCCGGCAGCTCCTCGGCCCAGATCTCCTGCTGCCTCTTGAGCATCGTCACCCGCTTGGCGGTGTCGATCTCCTGCAGGATGTCGTTGTTCAGCTTGTCGTTCTCGGCGTTGCGCCAACCGGGATAGTTCGAGCCCTCCCAGTTGTTCTGAGCGGTCGGGATCTGATCGGCGTTCCAGAACGCATGGGGCAGGGTGAGCGGCTGCATCAGCCAGGCATACATGACCATGTGGGGGAACTGGCGCCGCCGGGTCGTCTGCCCAAAGAGCACGCCCGCCGGACGGTTGTCGATCCGGAGGTCGATGCCGACGGTCCGCATCTGCTCCTTCATGATCTGCTGAACCTGCTCGCGGACGGCGTTGCCGGCCGTGGTCATGACGATGAGCTCGAAGCGCTGTCCCTTGGAGTCGCGTAGGATCCCATCAGGACCCGCCGTGAAACCGGCCTCCGTGAGCAACTGGCGCGCTCGGGCCGGATCGAAGTTGTACTTGCGGACGTTGGCGTTGAAGCCTTCGTGCCGCTCGGGTAGCCAGGTGTGCGCCACGGGCTGCTTGCCATAGAACAGCTTCTGGCTCAACTCCTCGCGGTTGATCGAATGGGCGAGGGCCTGCCGGACCCGCTTGTCCTTGAGCCACTCGTTGTCCAGATTGATGTCGATGTGTTCCCAGATGAGCGCCGGCGTGTAGTGGGCGGTCTGCTGCGGGTTCCGCCGCTCGATCTCGATCATCTGCTCGATCGAGAAGTTGTTGATCTCGGTGGCGTCCACCTGGTTGGCGATGACGTTCGCCTGCAGCACGGTGCTGTCGAGGATGAACCGCCAGACCTGCTTCTTGATCTTGGCCACGCCGAGGGGGTACTTGTCGTAGGCCTCCAGCGTGATGTGGCTGCCGGCCACCCACTCCACCATCTTGTACGGGCCGTTGCCGACCGGGAACCGCGCCTGTTTGTGGGCCTTCAGCGTCCCAGGGTCACGCTGGTAGTCCCGCTCCAGCACGTGCCGAGGGTACACGATGTGCCCCGTGTTGGCGAACGGGTAGCGCTCGTTCCACTGGACCACCAGTGTGTACGGGTCGTTGGCGTTGGGCACCGACATGTTGTCGATCTTGGCGATGATCGTACGGGACAGCGTCGGCGTGCGCGGGTTGCGCAGCATCAAGTGGGTCCAGGACGCGTCCAGGGCCGTGTACGGCTTGCCGTCGTGCCAGGTAAAGTCTTTGCGGAACTTGTACGTGACCTTCATCTTGCCGCCCGGGAGCAGCTGCCAGTCGCCATCCTTGAGGGTGGGGATCTTCTCCACCGTGTGGGCGAACAGCTGCCACTTCTCGTTGTAGTCCACCATCCCGGAGAACACTGAGTTGTTGGCGACCGCGGCGCCGGCGGCCATCTGACAAAACGACATGATCAGACAATCGGGCTCCTGCGCCATCCCCATGACGACGGTGTCGCGGCTCTGCTGCGCCAGCGCCGGTGGGATCGAGAGTCCCAGCGCCAGCACGACGACCGCTACAGCCAGAACTCGAACGCGGTGGTTCATACAGCTTCCTCCTTTAAACCGGTGTGAGTACTACATCTGATCGTCTTCTGACATCGTCTTCGTCCTTCCGGGGCCGGTGCCGCGTAGGCCACCCCCTTTCAGCACACCCCCCGGCCGGGCTAGTTCAAGCCACGGATAAGCAGATCGAGCGGTTCACTACTGAGACGCAGCGCATCCCAACTCTGCCGACGCGCACGGCGATGGGGCCGCACCGCGATCTCGTCCGCCCGTCGGGCGCTCGAGGGCGCCGCGCGAGACGTCGGATCGCGGCGGAGCAACGGCGTCTGCCGGCGTGAGGCTGCGGGCGTCTTCCGGGTTTCGAGGAACTGCTCGACGTCGGCGCGCAGGATGCGATAGACCTTACCGATTCGCGCCGCGGGGATCTTGCCTTCCCGGACGTACCGGTAGACAGTGAGACGGTTCAGTTGGAGGTAGGCGGCGACCTGGTCCACGGTCATGACGTCTCCGGGCCGGTGGGCTCCGGCCCCCTTCGAACGCCTGGCCACGATTACCACCCCCGTATACGAGGATATCTCATTATATACTACGTGATACCCAATATGCCAAGTGACCAGCCAACACTGGAGCCTCGTTAGGAGCTCCCCCTCAGACGGGGGTCCAGGAGGTCATGTCTCCTTCTACGGCCCCGCCAGTGGGCCGGCATACTTGATGCGCATGCGGTCGTACGTATCGCCCTGCTGGCCGGTGACCGTGGCCAATAGCGTCTGACGGTGGTACAGGGCGATCGTCACTCGCTGCACGTCCTGGCTGCCATAGAGGGCCAACTGCGCCGCCATCCGACCCTCGGTCGTCAGGTATTCTCTGTTCTCAGCGAGGGACTTCATGGGGTCGTAGTAGCGCGATGTCACCCACACGCTCGCCGAGCGAGTCGTCGCATCGTAGGTCGTTTGCCGCACGCTCTCGGTGCCCGAGATGCTCCGCACAGCCCCGGCGACCTGGGCCGCGGGCCCCGCCGGGGCGGCGGCGCTCTGGCGGCGGGCCACCCAGGCCCGGTCGACGGCCACCAGCACACCCGCCGCGATCAGCGTGCCCGCGACCCACAGGGCCATCGCCACTAGCGAGCGGCGGGTACTCCGACCTGCGCCCGCGGAAGCCCGGTGGCCCTCTCGAGGCTGGCGATCATCGTGCGCGCGGGTCGCCATCGGCCTCCCCTACCCGGTCCGATGCCGCGGGTCGAGTGCGTCGCGCAGCCCATCCCCGAACAGGTTGAACGCGACGACCGCGGCGATGATGAATATGCCCGGGAACAGCAGCCAGGGCGACAGGATGAGTGTGGGCAGGCTGGAGGCCTTGGTGAGCAGGTTGCCCCACGACGAACAGGGCTCCTGGACCCCGAAGCCAAAGAACGACAACCCCGACTCCCCCAGAATCGCGGCCGGAATGCCCAGGGTCGCGACCACGATGACAAACGACGACGTCTGCGGGAGGATGTGCCGGACGATGATGCGGAAGTCGTCGAGCCCTGCCGCCTTCGCGGCCAGCACGTACTCCTGCTCCTTGAGCGCGAGCACGATCCCCCGAATGATCCGCGATAATCCTGCCCAGCCGATGAAGGAGAGGATCAAGGTGATTAAGTAGAAGCGGTTCGTGCAGCCCACCGCCGGCGGCAGCACCGCGGCCAGCGTTAACAGCAGGTAGAACTCCGGAAAGGCAATGATGACCTCGGACAGTCGCATCATGATGTTATCGACGCGCCCGCCGTAGTAGCCTGAGATCCCTCCATAGACCAGACCGACCGGGATGGTCACCGCCGCAGCCAGCAAGCCGATCGACATCGAGATGCGCGACCCGTAGAGGATCCGGCTGAATTGATCCCGGCCTTCTTGATCCGTCCCCATCAAGAAGATCCGGCCGGGCTGGTCCACGCCGAAGAGGTGCAGCCGCGACGGGAAGATGCCAAACATCCGGTACGGCTCGCCCTGGACGAACAGCCGCAGGTAATACCGCCGGCTGGGGTCCGCGGTGTAGGTGCGCAGGCCTGGGTCGGTGAGCGTCGTCCCGTGCACGAAGGGCCGCAGGCTCACGCCCCGCGCATCGACAAACTTTGGAATCACCGGCGGATGGAAGAACCGGCTCCGATCGCTGTAGTCGAGCGTGTACGGCGCGAGGAACTCGGCAAGAGTGGCCATGAGGTACAGCACGACGAGCACCCCGCCACCAATCAACGCCATCCGATGCCTGCGGAGCTGGCGCCAGGCGAGCTGCGCGGGCGTGCGGACCTCCTGGCGGGCCGCCGCCTCCGGCGCCGTGCCTTGGATCGTCCCTACCGCTGCGCGCGCCATACCGTCTGCCGGGCCGCCCCGTCAGTCATAGCGAATCCGCGGGTCGCTGACCACCAGCAGGATATCCGCGATCAAGTTCCCAACGACGAGCGTCACCGAGCCGATGACCAGCGAGGCCATCACGACATAGAGGTCTTTCTGGATGGTCGCATCCACAAGCAGCTTGCCAATCCCGGGCCAGCCCAAGACGTTCTCGAGGATCGCCGATCCCCCGAGCAGCCCGCCCAGGCTGAAGCCGAAGATGGTGATCAGCGGGTTGATGGCGTTGCGCACCGCGTGCCTGTTCACCACGACCCGCTCGGACAGGCCCTTCGATCGTGCGGTACGCACATAGTCGTGCCGCAGGACCTCGAGCAGGTTGGCGCGCATCTGCCGCATCAGGCCGGCCACCCCGAACACGCCCAGGACCAGGACCGGGAGCACCATGTGGTGCGCGACGTCTAGGAACTTGCCCATCGGCGTCAGGAATTCATAGTCGATGCTGGTCATGCCCCCGATCGGAAACCAGCCGGTTTTGAACGCCCAATACAGGAGGAAGAGGCCTGAGAAAAACGTGGGGGTAGAGATCCCCACGTACGCCGCGAACGACAGCGAGTTATCGGCCGCGGTGTACTGCCGTCTGGCGGTGTAGATGCCCAGCGGGATCGCGATCGCCCAGGCGACGGCGAACGACACCAGGTTCAGGATGACCGAGTTCATGAGGCGCGACCCGATGAGCCAGATGACGGGGACCTGGAACGCGAACGAATACCCAAAGTCCAGGCGCATCGCGTTCCACAGCCACTTGAGGTACTGGATGTGGAGCGGCTGATCCAGACCGAAATTGGCGCGCATCTGATCCACGGTCTGCTGGCTGACGATGGGGTTCAGGCGGATCTCGGCGAGGAAGTCGCCTGGGGAGAGCTGGATGATGATAAACGAGATGATTGTGATCCCCAACAGCATGGGGATCAATTGAAGCAAGCGACGAGCGATATGTCGGACCATGATGACAAGGCTGGGAGGGGGGCGAACGCCCCCTCCCAGCGACTTCTAGCGGTACGCCGCCTTGTAGTAGATCGTCTCGATGTCGAAGAACGCCAGCGGCGACGGGCTGAAGTTGGCGAGCGTGTTCCGAAAGGCCGGCTGGGTCAGCGTCGCGGTAAAGTAGATGAGCGGTGAGTTCTCCGCGATGATCTCCTGGTACCGGTTGTAGAGCTGCTTGCGCCGGTTCTGGTCGATCGTCGTCGCGGCCTGGTCGAAGAGTCGATCAACCTCCGCCTCCCAGTCGGTTTGGGGCCGCTCTTGCCTTGGCCACCACATGTGGAGCGATCCCGTGGTCTTCCAGATGTTCTGGCTGGTATGGGGCTCGAGCCCGCCGGTCAGGCCGATGATGATCGCCTCCCACTGGAAGGTCCCGGTCAGTTTGCCCACGAGCGTGTTAAACGCCTCGGGCGCGAAGGTGACCCGCATCCCCAGCTTCGTCAGGTCCTGCCGGACCAGGTTGCCAATCGCTTCCCGGTCCTGGTTGCCCGAGTTTGTCGACATGGTGAACTCGACGATGGTACCGGCCGAGTCGCGCAGGACCCCGTCGGCGCCCTTGGTGAAACCGGCCTCGCGCAGGAGCGCCTCGGCCCGCGCCAAGTCGTAAGGGTACTTGCGTGTGTTCGCATTGTAGAAGAACTTGTTCGCTGGGCTGATGGGACCAAACTGCGCCGTCGCCCGGCCCGCGTAGACCTGCCGGACGATGGCGTCCCGGTCGATCGCATGGCTGACTGCCTGGCGGAACTTGACGTTCTGGAACCACGCCAGCTTTCTCGCGGCGGCCGGCTCGCGGAAGCCCGCCGGGTTCTGGTTGAAAACCAGGAACTCGGTGGAGAATGTCGCCGGCCCGTCGAAGATCGTAAAGTTTCCTGCCTGCTGCTGGCCCCGCAGCTCGGCGTACTCCCGCGGCCGCGCGCCGTACGAGTCGGTCTCCTTTGCCAGGAACTTCAGGCGTCCCGCGTCCTGGTTCGGTACAATCTCGACGACCAGGCGGGTGAGATAGGGGAGGCGGTTGCCGTTCTTGTCCACCCGCCAGTACTTCGTGTTGCGGGTGAACAGAATGCGCTGCCCAGGCACGTAGGAGTGCATGACAAACGGCCCGTTGCCGACCAGGTCGCGCGGGTTGGTGTTGACGCCCCAACTGCGGTTGAACTCGGCCGCGCCCGTCTTGAGGGCGCCTTCGAGCTTGTGCTTCGGGAGCACCGCGAAGCCGATGGACCTCAAGAATGGCCCGAACGGCTCGTCGGTCTTGAACTCCACGGTGTAGGTGTCGATCTTCCGGTAGCCGATCTTCTTGCCGGCGATCGTCAGGATGTCGGGCAGGCTCGATTGCACGCCCTGCGTAAAAGCCGCGTCCAGGGTGAAGACCACATCGTCGGCGGTGACCGGCTTGCCGTCGAACCACTGGACGCCCTGCCGCAGCTTGAACAGCCAGGTCCGGCCGTCCCGGCTCACCGTCCAGGACTCGGCCAGGGAGGCTTCGACTTCGGTCGATTCCCGGTTCACCTCGACCAAGGCCTCGAACATATACCCGAGCGGGACCGTCGAGGACGTCTCTTGAGCGACAAGGAAGTTGAAGGTCCGCGGGTCGGAGATCGACGTCACCACAAAGGTCCCGCCGGACCTGCCGATCTCGGGAGCACTCACGACCATGGGGTTCGCGACGTCTGGTAGCTTGAACTTCGGCTGGGCGATGGCGGGTGCAGTGATCAGCAGCGATGCGGCGATGACCATCACCAGAAACCGGGAGACTACTTTACCCATCACGCGCCTCCTCCGCCCACGGCCGGGTGTGCTCCCGCCGTGGACCTTCTGGGTCCGATCTCTCCTGTGTACCGTTACCGCGTCATACCTGCCATATTATGGATTATACTCCAGTATAATCAAGTACACTCCAGTAGGCAATCCCCCTGGACCAGTACGCCGGCCGGGACCTCTTCTCCTGCGGAGCGGGCTGCAGTCTCATTCGGCCGTCTCCAGGGGTGCGTAAGAGAGCGCCAGCCGCTTGACCGCACCGGCGAATCGCACAGTGAGGATCGCGGCCTCCCCCTCGCCTTCGACCTCGAGCACCTGACCCTCGCCAAACTTGGCGTGGCGGACGCGTGCACCGACCGCGAAGGTCTGCACCGGACGACGCAGGGCGCCCACGCGGCTCCCGCGCCCAGCGGCGGCGGTGCCCTCCGCCCACGCCGGCCGGGCCACCACGCTGGCGGTGAGCGCCTGTGGAATCTCCTCGAGAAAGCGGGAGGGGACGGCGACAGACGGGCTCCCAAAGATCGACCGCGTCCGGGCATGCGTCAGCAGCAGCTCGGCCTTGGCCCGTGTGAACCCGACGTAGCAGAGCCGGCGCTCCTCATCGAGCCCGCCCTCCTCGTCGAGGGCCCGGATGTGGGGGCACAGCCCCTCTTCCAAGCCGGTCACGAAGACGACCGGAAACTCCAGACCCTTGGCACTGTGTAGTGTCATGAGCGTCACGCAGTCGGCGTCACCGCGGTAGGTGTCCACGTCGGCGACCAGGGCCAGGTGTTGAAGGAACGCCGCCACCCCGGGTTCCCCGGTGGACTCCTCCACCTCCTGTGCTACGGTGACGAGCTCGCGGAGGTTCTCAATCCGCCCCAGGGCCTCTTCAGTCGCCTCGTCCTGCAGCATGGTCTGGTAGCCGGTTGCCACCAGCGCCTGGGCAATGACCTCGCTCGCCGGCCGCGTGGCGGCGGCCTCCGTCAGCGTCGTTATGATCCCGGTGAACTCCTCGATCGACCGGGCGGCTGGCCGCGGCAGGCTTTCGAGCACCTGCGGCCGGCGCATCGCGTCCAGGATCGTGCAGCCGGCCTCCTCGGCGTGTGCCGCCAGCCGTTGCAGCGTCACGTCGCCGATCCCGCGCCGCGGCGTCGCCAGGGCCCGGCTCAGACTCGCCTGGTCGCCGGCGTTGACGGTCAGGCGAAGGTAGGCCAGGATGTCCTTAATCTCCTTCCGCTCATAGAACCGCACGCTGCCGACCACTTGGTAGGGGATCCCGGCCTTCAGGCACTCCTCTTCCGGGAGTCGGGACTGCGCGTTGGTGCGGTACAGGACCGCGATCTCCCGCAGGCGCGCCCCGGCGGCGGTGCGCTTTTGGATCTCCACCGTCACAAAGCGGGCCTCATCGGTGCCGTCGAGGGCCTCGTAGATCGTCACCGGGACGCCGTCGGCGTTGCTCGTCCAGAGCTGCTTGGGATGCCGGTGCGGATTGTGCTGGATGACCGCGTGCGCCGCCGCCAGGATCGTCTTGGTGGAACGGTAGTTTTGCTCGAGGGTGACCACGGTGGCGTCGGGGTAGTCGCGCTCGAACTCGAGGATGTTGCGGGTGTCGGCTCCGCGGAACTTGTAGATCGACTGGTCATCGTCGCCCACGACGGTGACGTTTCGATGCCGCCCGGCGAGCGCACGCACGAGCAGGTACTGCGCGTGGTTGGTGTCCTGGTACTCGTCGACCAGGATGTGCGCGAATCGCTCCTGATACCGGTGCAACACGTCCGGATGCTCGTCGAACAAACGCAGCGTCTCGAGGAGCAGGTCGTCAAAGTCCAAGGCGCCGCGGGCGCGCAGCACGCGCTGATAGACCTGCCAGATCCGCACGGCGGCCTCTTCCATGAAGGACGTCGCGCGGGCCGCGTACCGCGCCACGTCGAGCGCCTCGTCCTTCGCGCGCCCGATCATGCTGTGGATCAGCGGCGGCGGGTACCGCCGCTCGTCGAACCCGAGTTCATGGAGCGCGTCGCGGATGACCTTGCGCTGGTCTTCCTGATCGTAGATGGCAAAGGCTGCTGGCACCCCGATGGCTTCGCCGTCGGCTCGAAGGATGCGACTGCAGGCGGCGTGAAATGTCCCGATCCAGATCGGTCGTGCCACCCGGCTGCCGAGGAGCGCATCGATGCGTTCGCGCATCTCGTGTGCCGCCTTGTTCGTGAACGTCACGGCAAGGATCCGCTGCGGCGCCACCCCCCGTTCCCGGATGAGATGCGCGATACGGTGCACGAGCACGCGGGTCTTCCCCGAGCCCGCACCCGCCAGGATCAGCAGAGGGCCGCTGGGATGGATGACGGCCTCGCGCTGCGGGGGGTTCAGGGAATCGATAAGGTCCATGGGACAAAGGATCTATCGGCGGAGTGGTCCCGCTGTTACTCCCACTCGATCGTGGCGGGTGGCTTGCTCGTGATATCGTACACGACCCGCGTGACTCCAGGCACTTCGCGGGTCGTGCGGCTGGCGATCGCCTCCAGGACATCGTCGGGCAGCCGGGCCCAATCCGCGGTCATGCCATCCTCACTGGTGACGGTGCGGACCACGACCACCTGACCGTAGGTGCGCGCGTCGCCCATCACGCCGACCGTGTGCACCGGGAGGAGAACGCCAAAGGCCTGCCAGATCTTCCCAGTCAACCCGGCCTCCCGCAGCTCATCCAGGATGATCGCGTCGGCCGCGCGCAAGAGATCCAGCCGCTCGCGTGTGACCTCGCCCAGGATGCGGATCGCCAGCCCCGGCCCCGGGAACGGGTGGCGAGCCACCATACGATCGGGCAGGCCGAGCTGGCGTGCGACCTCGCGCACCTCATCCTTGAACAGATCGCGGAAGGGCTCGACCAGGCGCAGCCGCATGCGTTCCGGCAACCCGCCGACGTTGTGGTGGGTCTTGATGCGGGCGGCCGTCCGGGTGCCGCTCTCGATCACGTCGGGGTACAATGTGCCCTGGACGAGGAACTCGATCGCGCCCAGCCTGGCCGCCTCCTCCTCGAAGACACGGACGAACTCTTCTCCGATCGCCCGCCGCTTTTGCTCGGGGTCGGTCACCCCGGCCAGTCGGGCGAGGAAGCGATCGCGGGCGTCGACGTGCACGAGCGGCACCTGAAAGGCGTCACGAAACGTGCCGACGACCTGCTCGGCCTCGCCGTGCCGGAGCAAGCCGTGATCGACAAAGACGCACGTGAGCTGATCGGCTATCGCGCGATGCACCAACGCGGCCGCCGTCGCCGAATCGACCCCGCCCGACAGCGCGCACAGCGCGCGGCCGTCGCCGACCCGGTCCCGGATGGCCCCGATCGAACGATCGATGAACGACGTCATCGTCCACGTCGGCGCACACCGGCAGACCTCGTAGAGGAAGTTGCGGAGCACCTCCACTCCCCAGGCCGTGTGCGAGACCTCCGGGTGGAACTGCAGCCCGTAGAGGCGCCGGTCGCGATCCGCCATGGCCGCCACCGGGTTCCGGTCGGAGTGTGCGAGCGATGTGAACCCTTCGGGCAGCGCGGTCACCGAATCGCCGTGGCTCATCCAACAGATGAGCCGGGATTCCAGGCCGGCGAACAAATCCGCGCCGTCGTCCACGAACAGGCGTGTGCGGCCGTACTCGCGTTGCTGGGCGGCCGCCGTTCGGCCGCCCAGCAGATGGGCCATCAACTGCATGCCGTAGCAAATGCCTAGTGTGGGGATCTGGGCGGCAAAGAGGGCCGGATCGACCCGGGGCGCGCCCGTCTCGTAGACGCTGGCCGGCCCACCGGAGAGCACGATCCCCTGGGGCTGGTGCGTCAGGATCTCAGCGAGCGGCGTGTCGAACGGCAGGATGAGGCTGTAGACGCGGCTCTCGCGGATGCGGCGGGCGATGAGCTGCGCGTATTGGGCGCCGAAGTCCAGGACGATCACGGGGCGCGGCGCGCCCGTGGGGATCGCGAGCGGCCGGTGGGGGTGTGCCGCGGTCCGGAGGCTCACGGCCTAGCGCCCCTGGCCCACCTTCTGGCTGAACTGCGCGGCCTTCCCTTCGGTGCCGAGCGCCGGCGCGATCACGATCTCCGCGGCGTGCATCTGGCGGATCGTGGCTGCCCCACACAGGCCCATGGCCGTGCGCAGTGCTTCGGCCAGGTTGTGCGTGCCGTCATCTACCCCCGCCGGCCCGAGCAAGACTTGCCGGAGCGACCCGGTGGTGCCCACCCGGATGCGCGTGCCGCGCGGCAGCGCCGCATGAGGCGTGGCCATACCCCAGTGAAACCCGCGGCCCGGGGCTTCCTGGGTGCGTGCCAGGGCCGAGCCCAGCATGACCGCATCGGCGCCGCACGCGAGGGCCTTTGCGACATCGCCGCCGACCGCGATGCCGCCGTCCGCGACGATCGGCACAAAGGTGCCGGTCCGGCGCGCGAACTCGTCGCGGGCCGCGGCCACATCGCAGATCGCCGTGGCCTGTGGCACGCCGATCCCCAGGACCTTGCGACTGGTACACGCCGCACCGGGCCCCACGCCGACGAACACCGCGGCCGCCCCGGCCTCCAGGAGCCCGAGCGCGGCTTGATAGCCCACACAGTTGCCGGCCATGATCGGCACCCGCGCCCGCGCGGTCAGCGTACGCAGCGAGACGACCCGCCCGCGCGTGGAGCGGTGCTCCTCGGTCATCACGGTCGATTGGACCAGCAAGAGATCCGCCCCGGCCTCCTCCGCCAGGGGCGCCAGGTGCACCGTGGCTGCCGGCGTCATCGAGACGGCGCACAACCCCCCTGCGGACTTGATCGCCTGGATGCGGCCGGCGATCAACGCATCATTGATCGGCACTCGGTAGAGACGCTGCAGCACGCCCACCACCTGATCGGGTGCGGCCGCGGCGATCTCGGCCAGCGGCACCTCTGGGTCGTCGTAGCGTGTCGCCAGACCTTCCAGGTTGAGCACGGCCAGACCGCCGAGTGCCGCCATCTCCACCGCCAGGCGCACGTCGACCACGCTGTCCATCGCAGAGGCGACAAACGGCAGGCGCAGCGTGTGGGGGCCCACGCGCCACGAGTAATCCACGTCGTCAGGATCGAGGGTCGACGCCGCCGGCACCAGGGCGATGTCATCCAGGCTGTACGTCCGCCGGACCGGCCGTCCCAGACCGAGCAGATCCCGTGCAGGCTCGACCTCGACTCTGCCGAGCTCGCGCGCCTCCGTTCGTGGCGTCATGTCCGGTCACCTCGCCTCTGTCATGATGAGGTCCTGTACAACTCCGGTTTCAACACCCCAATGAACGGGAGATTCCGGTAGCGCCCCGCGTAGTCTAGACCGTAGCCGATCACGAACCGGTCTGGGATCTCAAACCCGCGGAAGTCGAGGGGGACCTCGCGGAGCCGCCGTGGACGTTTGTCGAGCAGCGCGCAGACACGCAGCGAGGCCGGATACCGGGCCTTGAGCGTTTCGAGCAGGTAGTCCATCGTCAGGCCGGTGTCAATGATGTCATCGACCACGAGTACGTGCCGGCCTTCGATCGACTGGTCGAGGTCCTTCAGGATACGAACGATGCCGCTGCTCTCCGTCCCCGCCCCGTAGGATGCGGTCGCCATGAAGTCGACGCGGCAGGGAATCGAGATGGCGCGCAGCAGATCGGCCAGAAACACGAAGGCACCCGTCAGGATGCCTACGAGCAGCGGTTCTTTGGAGTTGTATTCGCCGGAGATGCGCCGTCCGATCTCCCGGATTCGGTCTTGCAGGACCTCCTCCGGGATGAGGACTTCTTCGACGTCATCCACCAGGCCCAACGGGTCCTGACTCCTCTGGGGGGATTTTCGCTATTATAGGCCCGCCCTCGACGGCCGTCAAACCCCTGGAAACCCGAACCCTACCGGGCGGCGCCTTCACGGCTACCCGGCACGCCGGGCTGGGACCGGCTGCCCGGTTTGTCGATGGGGATGCCCGCGCGACACAGCGGGCAGACATCCGGACCGAAGATCGGAAGGTCGAGTGCGATCAGCGCGACGAGTCGTGAATCGGCCGCCGGCGCGGCGCCGGTGGTGCCGCCGCGAGCCGCCGCGCCGCGCCGATCCACCAGTGCCGCGTACCCGGTGACCACTCCCCCGGCCGAGCGAACCAGGGCCGCGACCTCACCCACCGACCCACCGGTGGTGACGACATCCTCCACCACAAGCACCCGCTCGGCCGGACTCACCGCGAAGCCACGGCGCAACTGCATCCGGCCGTCGACCCGCTCAGTAAAGAGAGCGCGGCAGCCCAGCGCACGGGCCATCTCGTGTGCGACGATGATGCCGCCCAGGGCCGGCCCCATGACCGTCTGGGGCCGAAGGTCGCGCACGCGGTCGGCCAGTGCGTCGGCAAGCGCCGCCGCTTCCTCAGGATACTGCAAGATCAGCGCGCACTGGATGTACGCGGTGCTGTGAAGCCCGGAGGTGAGGAGAAAGTGCCCCTCTCGCACGGCTCCGAACCGCTTGAAGCGGGCAAGCCAGTCGCCGGTCATGGGGCGGAAGTCGCGCCGGCATGGGCCGGCTGCCGCCCCCGCGCGGCGCGCGTCATCTCACGCCAGATGGCCTGCGCCGCGGCTGCGGGATCGGGAGCAGCCACGATCGGACGTCCCACGACGAGATAGTCCGCGCCCACCCGGACGGCCTGACCCGGTGTGGCGACGCGCGCCTGATCGTGTGCGGCGGCGCCCGTAGGACGGATCCCAGGGGTGAGCACCCTAAACCCGCCGCCGCAGGCGGCCTTGATACGGGCACATTCGCGCACCGACGCCGTGACGCCGTCGAACCCGGCGTCCCGGGCCGTCAGGGCGGCCCGGACGACACTCGCCCCAACGCGGCCGCCCTCGCTCGTCAGCCGGGTGACCCCCAACAGTTTCAGCGCCGACCCGGAGGGCCTGGCCGCCGCGGCAGCCGCCAGGGCGGCCGGACCGGCGGCGCAGTGCACCGTGACGAGAGCGACGCCGAGACCGGCGGCCGCGGCGATCGCGCCGGCGACGGTCTGCGGGATGTCGTGGAACTTCAGATCCAGGAACACGTAGCCGCCGGCACCATGCACCACACGCACCGCGTCCGGCCCGGCACGCGTGAAGAGCGTGCTGCCGATCTTGAACCAGGGCGTCACCAACCGAAGCCGGTGCACCATCGCCTCGGCCTCCGCCCGCGAGGGCAGGTCGAGCGCGACGATCAGAGCCGGCGCCTTCACGGCCGCCACGTCAGTGCGCCAGCCGCCCGACGAGATCGGTGACGGATGCCAGCCCCTCTTCCGCCAGAAAGGCCGCCAGCCCGGCGGTGATCTCCTCTGCGACGCGCGGATTGGGCAGCACCCCAGAAGCGACTGCCACCGCGTGCGCACCACACAGCAGGAACTCGACCGCGTCTTCCGCGGTCGCGATCCCGCCCATCCCGATGAGCGGCAGCGCCACCCGCCGCGCGACCTCCCACACCATCCGGAGGGCGACGGGCTTGATCGCGGGCCCTGAGAGCCCGCCGACGCCGGCACCCAGCCGCATTCGCCGGCTGCGCGCGTCCACCGCGATGCCCTGCAGGGTGTTGATCAGGGCCAGGCCGTCCGCGCCTGCGTCCGCCGCGGCCATCGCGACGGCCACGATGTCGGTCACGTTAGGGCTGAGCTTGACGAACACCGGCAGCGTTGTGCGGGCCCGGACCGCAGCGACGAGCGCACGCGTGCGCGCCGGATCGGCGCCGAAGAGCAGCCCGTCCTCGACGTTGGGACACGAAACGTTGATCTCGAGCCCGGCCACGCCCGCTTCCTCGCTCAAGGCCTCGGTCACCGCCGCGTAGTCCTCCAGACGGTGCCCGGCGATGCTGACGATGATGGGACGGTCCAGGGTGCGCAGGAACGGGAGATCGTACATCATGAACCCGGCCACGCCGGGATTACGCAGACCGATGGCATTCAGCCAGCCGGCCGCGGTCTCCACGACGTCGGGACCGGGGTGACCCGGCCGCGGCTCGAGGGTGACCGACTTGGTCACGATCCCGCCAAACGCCCGGAGGTCGTAGACCGCACGCACCTGGCGACCGAACTCCAGGGGCCCTGGCGCCGCCAGCACAGGGGTTGGAAAGGTGATACCCGCCAGGGTGACGGTCAGCGAAAGACCCGGCGCAGAGGGCTGCACGCTCTCGCGCAGCGCTCCAGCCGCCGGGTCCCGGCTGTTCATGGTGCCAGCGCGGCCTACCGACCGGCCTTGCGCACGACCGACCACTTCCCCTTATCGAACTTGACCAGGTCGCCCACCCCGACTGACGCCCAGAAGTCGTAGGGGACCCCGTACTCGAGTTGGTTGATGACGATGATGTGCGGTATCGTCTCCCACACGCGCGAGCGTTTCTCGTCCACCCAGCCGATCACCTGCGGCCCCACCGGTTCGTCGGCCGCTCCACCGGGTCCGCCGCCGCAGGAAGGCAGGATCTGGGCCACGGCCATGAGCACGACGACCGCGAGCACTTTCACCATTACTCATCACCACCTGAGGAAACATGCTGTCATGCGTGCGTGGCACCCTCATTCTACACGACCGCGCGGCCGCTGTGGGAGGGATGCCGCCGTACGTGCGACGCCCCCCGGGGAGCGATCCTCCCCGAGGGGCGCGCGAGAAACGGAGCTGCGATCCTTTACCAGGAGTACAGCAGCTCAGCCCGATAGAAGTTCGAGTAGTCGCCGCCGGGCCCGGTACCGATGCCGGGGGCGTTCAGCTTGAAGTAGTTCAGTGTCACCTGTGTCCTGGGGGACACGGTGTACACGAACCTAAGCCACCACTCGGAGTAGGCCGTGCCCGTGCTCAGCACGGTCCCACCCTCGTAGAGGATCCACGCCGTCGCGACCGGCGAGAACGTCAGGTTCAGCCGGGCCAGGAAGCCCCGCATGTTCCACGCGAAGGTCTGCCCGGTGATGGTCGTGGCGTACGTGTGAACCGGGAAGCAGCCCGGGCCCTGAGGCGCCGCGAAAACCGGACAGCCGGGGGCCGGCGGCCCGTAGTTCTGGTAGGCCCAGTCGATGTTGGGGTTCCACTGCTGGATCCCCGCGAGCTGCGCCAGGTTGATGTTGCCGCCCACGCGCCACGCGGTCATGCTGGGCAGGGTTGCCGCACCCACGGTCGGGATGCTCGCCCAGCTCGCGTAGTCGACGTAGAGCGAGAAGCCGGGCATGAGGGTGCCCGACACGTCCAGGCCCCACCCCGTGCCGCCGG
>Ga0187893_10001182_pt1 | contig 64596 bp, 61 predicted proteins | sample MA1701074metaG_FD_139574 | JGI IMG/M metagenome (GOLD analysis project Ga0187893, IMG submission 139574) | White microbial mat communities from a basaltic lava cave in the Kipuka Kanohina Cave System on the Island of Hawaii, USA - MA170107-4 metaG ... | reverse complement strand
TCAGCACGTCGCGCGAGTACGGGTCGGTGCCGAACGGGTGCGCGACAGACGGAGCCTGATTCTTTAGGGTGATGATGTCAGGTTGCGCCGCCGGGTCATGCGGCGCAAGCCACGGGGCTAGGATCGCGACCAGCGCGAGCGCGATGAGAAGCAACAAAGCCGCACGCGTGCCCCCGTCGCGCCACAGCGCGGCGACTGGAGTCCGGCGCCACGTTTCCGGCGCGGGGGCGTCGAGCGGAGCGCCGGCAACGTCATAAGACAGGGGAGTGGCGCGATGCACGTTAGGCGGCCCGGGTGCGCGGATCGGCTGACATCGCGGCGAGGTCCGCGACGAGCCCACCAACAACGACGAAGACGCTGCCTATCACCAGGCTCCCCAGCACAAGCGGATAGTCGCGCGCTACGAGCGCGTCCACGATTGTGCGACCCATACCAGGCCAGCCAAAGACGTTCTCGACGAAGACGGCGCCGCCGAACAGTGCCGGGAAGAGCAAACCAATCAACGTGATCGTTGGCAAAAGCGCGTTGCGCAGCGCATGCATGAGCACGCGCGGACGCGAGAGACCTTTAGCCTTGGCTGTGCGAATGAAGTCGTCAGGCAGTACGTCGAGCAGGGCAGCGCGTTGATAGCGCGCCACGACGGATGCGACAATGAGCACGAGTGTCGTTGCCGGCAGAACGAGATGGCGCGCGACGTCCGTTATGCGCTGCAAGGGCGACATGAAGCGCCACATCACCGGATCCCTCATCCCGGCCGTCGGGAAGATCGGCAGCAAATACGCGAAGGCGAGAAGCAACGCGATGGCGAGGAGGTACTCCGGCACCGAAGCCAGCGTCAGTGACACGCCTCCCACGGCCTTGTCGACGCGCGAGCCGTGACGATACGCCTGCAGCGCGCCCAAGGCGACACCTAACGTGAAGGCCACGACGAGCGCCGTGGCCATGAGAAGCAGCGAGTTGGGCAGTGCGTCACGGAGGACGCTGCTCACCTGACGCCGCTGCAGGAACGACTCGCCGAAGTCAGCGCGAGCCAAACTTCCGATGTAGCGCACGTACTGCTCGCCTAACGGCCGGTCGAGGCCGTACTGCTCGCGGATGCGCTGCGCCATCTCCTCCGTTATGCGCGCGTCCTCACGCAACGCGGCGAAGGGCTCACCGGGGGCCGCGTGCACCAGCACAAACGAGAGCGTGGCCACGAGGAACGCGATCACGACGGCGACCAGCAGGCGCCGCACCACGAGTGCTAGCATTGCGGCCTAACAGTACGCGGTCAGCGCCGCCAGGTCCACAAATCGTCTACATAACGCGCTCGCGCGGCGCGTGCAGCCCCCTCGAGTGAAGCGTCGCCAGCGAACGGCACGGCGTGCGCATCGGCGTGCGCGCGCACAGCGCTGAAAAGCGCTGCGGCAACTTCGTGCAGCGTCGGAGCTCGACCGAGCGCTTCGCGCAGCGTCGCGGCCGGCACGGTAGCCGGGATTGCGGCGGCACTCAGCTCGGCGACGCGACTCTGGTCGTCGTCGATCAAGATGGACCCGTGTTGCAGAAACGCGCCGCCATCGCGCAGCTGTGCGCTCCCAACGAGTTTGCGCGCTCCGAGCACAATCTCGCCGACGGCAGGAAGCTCGAAGCACGGCGCGCTCCCGGGCGGAGCGAGTCGCGTGGCAGTCGCCTGCGCGAGCGCCGCGCGAACGCCGAGGCGCTGCAAGGCGTCCAGGAGAATGCCGTTGATTGCCGCGTATGAGGCGCGCAGCGTGTCGCCGCGAGCCGCCGGTGCCGTGACGCTATACGTCACTTCACGGTGGTGCAACACAGCCCGACCGCCCGTTAGGCGCCTGACGATAGATACACCGCGTGCGGCAGGGTCGAATACGCCGGCGGCTCGCTGATGCCGGCCCAGTGACAGCGTTGGCGTCGCCCATGCGTACACTCGCAGCACACATTCGTCGGCATCGCGCGCGCGAACGAGCAACGCTTCGTCGAGCGCCATGTTGTCCGGGCCATCGAGCGGTTCAGTCACATACAGGCGCCAGCGCATGCGGAAAAGCCTAGCACGCGCCCGCGGCCGCGCGCTACGTTTCCGCTCGGCCCGTTCCCGTTTCGCCAGTCGTACTCCTGGCATCGTCTGCGGCATACGGGAACGGGCCGCGACCCCGCATTCTTTTTGCCCATGACAATCAGTTCGCCTCCCAGCTCGCTGACCGACAGCGACTCCTTCGTTCGACGTCACATCGGTCCGTCGCCCACGGACGTCCAGGAGATGCTGGATGCCGTGGGCTACGACTCGCTCGACGCGTTCATCGATGCCGTCGTACCGGCGGGAATCAGACTGCGAACGCCTCTGCGAATTGGCCCGCCGCGCACTGAGCACGATGTGCTCAACGAGATCTCGGCCATCGCAGCGCGCAATACGGTGTGTCGCTCGTACATCGGCTTGGGATACCACGACACGCTCGTGCCGCCGGTCGTGCAGCGAAACGTTCTTGAGAATCCAGGCTGGTACACGGCGTACACGCCGTACCAGTCAGAGATTGCGCAGGGGCGCATGGAAGCGCTGCTCAATTTTCAGACGATGGTGATAGACCTAACGGGAATGGAGATCGCCAATGCGTCGCTGTTGGACGAAGCGACTGCGGCAGCTGAAGGTGTAGCCCTGGCGCACGCTGTGCGCGGCAGTGAGCAAAAGGACACTGTCTTCGTCGCGAGCGATTGCCATCCGCAAACCATCGATGTCGTCAAGACGCGTGCGGACGTGCGCGGATGGAAGGTCGTGGTTGCTGACGCGCGTGAGGCGGAGTTTGATGCAAGTGTCTTCGCGGTGATCGTGCAGTATCCGGCGACAGACGGCGCCGTTTACGACTACCGTGACGTATGCGAGCGCGCCCACGCGCAGAACGCGCTGGTGATTGCGGCCACGGACCTGCTCGCGCTCGCACTACTCACACCACCGGGGGAGTGGGGCGCTGATGTCGCGGTGGGGAACACGCAGCGCTTTGGTGTGCCGATGGGATACGGCGGTCCGCATGCGGCATTCTTCGCGACCAAGGATCAATTCAAGCGGTCGATGCCAGGGCGCATCATCGGCGTGTCACGCGACGCGCGCGGCAAGCGTGCGCTGCGCATGGCGTTAGGCACACGCGAGCAGCACATCCGACGCGAGAAGGCGACGAGCAACATCTGTACGGCGCAGGTCCTGCTCGCCGTGATGGCGAGCATGTACGCCGTGTGGCACGGTCCCGAAGGGATCACGCGCATCGCGCGCCGCGTGCATCGCTATGCGGCGATGCTCGCGGACTATGCTGAGACCCTGGGGCACCACGTGGGCCACAATGAGTACTTCGACACTGTTCGCATTGAGCTGAGCGGCATGTCGGCAGACGAAGCGCTGGCTGAAGCCGGCGCTCGACGCATCAACCTGCGCAAGCTTGGTGCGACGTCCATTGCCATCGCCCTGGACGAAACCGTTGGCGATGTGGATCTGGCTGACCTGCTAGCGGTTCTGCGGCATGGACGGTCAGGCGCGAGTGTCATCGGCATTATGGGAGAGATCGATCCGCGTTACGACGAGCGCTTCGCGCGCACGAGCACGTTCCTGACGCATCCAGTGTTCAACCGGTACCATGCAGAGCACGAGATGCTGCGCTACATCCGCACGCTGGAATCGCGCGATCTGTCGTTGTGTCACTCGATGATTTCGTTAGGCTCGTGCACGATGAAGCTCAACGCTACGGCCGAGATGATCCCGGTGACGTGGCCGTCGTTCGGTCGCATGCATCCGTTCGCGCCGGTGGACCAGGCCCAGGGCTACAGCCATCTCTTCAAATCGCTGGAGCTGGACCTGCAGGAGATCACCGGATTCGCCGCCGTCTCGCTCCAGCCTAACGCGGGATCGCAGGGCGAGTACGCCGGACTGCTGGCCATCCGCAAGTATCACGACGCGCGCGGCGACACGCAGCGCGACGTCTGCCTCATTCCGCAGAGCGCGCACGGGACGAATCCGGCGAGCGCGGCTATGGCGAACATGCGCATCGTGGTCGTAAAGACGACCGCGACCGGTGACATCGATCCGGACGATCTTCGCGCAAAGGCGACGGAACACGGCGAGCGGCTCGCGGCGCTCATGGTGACGTATCCGTCGACGCACGGCGTATTCGAGGAAGGGATACGCAGCGTCTGCGAGATCGTGCACGAGCACGGCGGTCAGGTTTACATGGACGGCGCGAACATGAACGCGATGGTTGGCCTGGCGCGGCCCGGCGACATCGGCGCCGACGTCTGCCACCTCAACCTGCACAAGACGTTCTGCATTCCGCACGGCGGTGGCGGCCCCGGCATGGGACCGATTGGCGTCGCTGCGCACCTGGCGCCGTTTCTCCCCGGCCATCCGATCATTCCGCAGGCCGGTCGCACCACGTTAGGCGCCGTCTCCGCGGCACCATGGGGGTCAGCCTCGATCCTGCCGATCTCGTGGATCTACATCAAGATGATGGGCGGCGAAGGACTCACCGACGCCACGAAGGTTGCGATCCTCAACGCGAATTATGTGGCGAAGCGCTTGGAGCCGCACTTCTCCATCCTCTACAAAGGAAGGAACGGCCTCATCGCGCACGAGTGCATCGTCGATCCGCGCAGTGTGAAGGGTTCGTCAGGCATCGAGGTTGAAGACATCGCCAAGCGCTTGATCGACTATGGCTACCACGCGCCCACTGTATCCTTCCCGGTCGCGGGCACACTCATGGTCGAGCCGACGGAAAGCGAGTCGAAGGAGGAGCTGGATCGTTTCTGCGACGCGCTGATCTCGATTCGCGGTGAAATCGACGAGGTGGAAAAGGGGATTCTCGACCGCGAAGACAATCCGCTCAAACACGCGCCGCACACGGCCGAAGCCGTGGTGACCGACACGTGGGAGCATTCATATGGACGCGAGCGGGCGGCGTTCCCCGCGCCGTGGACGCGCGAGCGAAAGTTCTGGCCAGCGGTGGCGCGAGTAGACAATGCGTACGGGGACAGGAATCTCGTTTGTTCCTGTCTGCCGATCGAGGCCTATCAGTAAGTCACGCTGGTCGCGATGCGGCGCGTTCCCGCCGCAGCTAGCACGCGCAAAGCGCTCGCGATACCCCACGCGGGACGCTCGCTGCGCGTGACGCTGCTTTCGGGAACGCCCGCCTCGCTCCAGCTCTGACCTTTGACCTCATTGTCCGATTAGCTTCCTGTAGCTCGCAGCGTCGAGCAACGAGGGGTTCGTCGCACTCGCGACTTTCATCTTGATCATCCACCCCTCGCCGTACGGATCGCTGTTCACGAGTGACGGCTCGCCATCCAGTTTCGCGTTGATCTCGGTCACTTCTCCGGCGAGCGGCGAATAGAGTTCGGAGACCGCCTTCACAGCCTCGATCGTTCCGAACACGTCGTGCTCGCTGAGCTTGCGCCCAACCTTCGGCAGATCGACGAAAACGACATCGCCTAACTCTCCCTGCGCGAAATCCGTGATGCCGACGATGACCACGTTAGGGTCGCCGGTCGGTTTCAGGTATTCATGATCCTTCGTGTATTTCAGATCGGCAGGGATATTAGCCACGGATCTTTCCTAGTTTGGGTTGACCACAAAGTCAGCAGCTGTCGGCTGCGAGCCGACAGCTGACGGCAGCTTTAGTTCAGAGGTGTGCGGGGTGTCAAGCGACGTTTGCGTTAACCGCCTGCGCATCTCGCTGTAATCCGCTCCACATTTCTTCGACGCGTTCAGAGAGCGCCTGAAGCGTTGATACGTTGTCGATAACGTAGTTCGCGCGCGCGCGTTTGAGCTCTGACGGCATCTGCGCGGCGATCATCTCCATCGCGTCGGCGTGGGACAGCTTGCGCTCGATCACCAGGCGTTCGAGACGCAGCTCACGTGGCGCGTCCACGAGAACGATGCGATCGAAGTCCTCCACGAGTCCGCGCTCGAAGAGCAGCGGGATATCGCAGACCACGATTTGGTCGCCGCGCGCGCGAGCTTGTTCGACCAGTTCGTCGCGCATCGCGCGCACGCGGGGATGCACGATGTTGTTGAGCGCCTCGAGCTCGTCCGGTGCACCGAACACGATATGACGCAGCGCCTCGCGATCGATGCCCCCGTCGGCCGACACGACCGCGTTTCCCCAACGCTCGACGATCGCGGCGTGTGCGGGAGTACCTGGATCGATCGTGCGTCGAGCGAGGACGTCGGCGTCGATGATCGTCGCGCCGCGTTCGGATAGTAGGCGGGCGACGGTCGACTTGCCGCTGGCGATGTTGCCGGTGAGGCCGACGACTAACACGCGGGGATCGGGGATCGGGGCAGGGGCATCGGTGTCGTACGTCGGGGCGGCAAGGTAGGGAAACGCCGAAAAAGCGTCAACAAAAACAAAAAAAGCCACCGGGCTCGGCGGCGCAGCTAGGCGTAACAATATGGTAGGGCTTAACTACGCGGCGACTTCGTCCTGCTCTTCGTCCGGGAGCCCCTCGTGCGACTCTGGCGTGAGGAAGCGGTTGATCACCCAGCCGGCGCCACCGTTCGCGCGGATCTCTGACGGGGTCGCCTTCAGGTAGCGCTGACAGGTGTTTCTAAAGGCGCTGCCGGAGGGGAAGTGCAGGGCGTACGCGACGCCGTCGGCGCTGCGTTCGGTGTCCTCGAGGAGGTGCCCGGCGACGATGAGGCGTCCCCACGTGAGCAGGCGCTGAGGCGTGGGGAGGCCGGCATCCGCCAGCTGGCGAGCCAGAATACGGCGGCTCACCGAAAGTGTGCGCGTGACGGTATCCGTCGTTAGGCGCTCGTGCGCGCGCGTGACAGCGATCAGCACGGCGTCGCGCACCAGCGGGCGCCATTGTCCCATCGCCGTTCGCAGCTGTGCCGCCACACCACGGGCTTCGGCCTGCTCGAGGATAAGCGCCATCGCCCGCGGGTCGTCGTCGCGATCAGCGACGATCAGGCCATCGACGCCTGAGCGTCCCGCATCGAAGAGATCATGCGCGCGCTCGGCAGCGACGTCCACATAGACGACGGTGCTGAGCCTGGGGAAGCGACGTTTCAGCTGACGCAGCGGCTCGAGGCTCATGCTGCCTGACGAGAAAACATCGAGCACGGCGAGGTGCACCGGCTGCTCTTCGCAGAGGCGTGTCACCGCGGCCCAATCAGCGCACGCTTCGACCGCGTGCCGTCCGCGGATCGCAGCGCGAAGCCGAAAAAGCCGCGCAGGGTTAGGCAGCAGCGCAGCTACAATGCCCACAAGGGAGTTCCAGTTGTGGTCTCGATCATGCGTTACTCAGAGACGTGCGAGTGACCGTATACGTCACATTGCAATGCGGCTGGCAGAGTAAGTGACGGCGCCGGTCGAGCACGTGACAAACGGGTACTCCACGAGCGGTAACTTGGCTCTCGAACGTCTCGTCTATCGACGGACGCGGTGTGTAGTGCGGTCACGCTGTAGGACGCAGCTGCCGCAACACCGCAACGTCGCAACGCGGGACGCGACTGGAGGTAGCGATGGCAGGATCCGCCTTACGAGTGAGCACGCTGCGCGCGCGGCAATTGTCGCGGGCGCGCCGAGGCTTCACGATCATCGAGCTCGCGGTGGTGCTCATCATGGTGGGCATCATCACGGGCATGGCCGTACCGCGCCTTAACTATCAGCGCTATCGGGCGGATGCGGCTGCGCGCGTGACGCGCGCGGTTCTGCAGACCTCGCAACGCCAAGCCATCATGCGCCAGACGAACATGCTCATCGTGTTCTGGGTGGCGGGACGGCGCATGTTCATTATCGAAGACGCGAACAACAGCTACACATACGACGCGGGTGAACGCATTCGCGTCCGGCCGCTCGAGGAAGGAGCGCAGTTCGTCATGCCGACGGCGCAAGTGCCAGGCACGCCGAGTCCGACCGCTCCAGTCTCCGGCGCAAGCCTGGCGACCGTGTTCGGTCTCCCGGCGGTCGCATTTCTGCGTGACGGCGCCTCGTCGTCCGACGTGAACATCTACATCTGCTCCGCACGCTGTCCGCCGGAAAACCAGCGGGCGCTCGTCCTGACGCAGTCGTCAGGTCGCACGGAAGCGTGGCGGAACAACGGCAGCACATGGCGGAGGACCAGCTTATGACGCAAAGGCGTAACGCAAAGCGCGAGGGGTTTACCCTCATCGAGCTCATGGTGGCGCTGATCATCTTGGGCGGCGTTCTGCTCTCGACTGCTGAGTATTTCCGCCGCTTTTCGCGCACGAACGCGATGACCTCGCTCTCGAATACAGGGCTCGATCTCGCGACGCAGCGGCTGGAAGACATCAAGGTCGATCGCAATTACCTAACGCTCGGCACCACCTGGATCGCGACAGAGACAAATCTCAGTTGCCTTCCGGCCTCCGCCGGCTGCTTCACGCGGACGACGCAAGGCCTGCGCACGAATACAGCGACGTATGATCACTGGCACTTCACCGTGACCGTGACACATCCGCGCATGTCCAAGCCGGTCGTCAAGACTACCGCCATCGCGCGATTCTAGGAGAGCCACGCATGCCCACGACACTTCACACTCATCGTAGCGTTGCGCAGGCGCGGCGGGGCTTCACCCTGTCGGAACTCCTGCTCGGCCTAACGCTCACCGTGCTCGTGTTCGCGTCAGCGGTGCCGTTCTTCAAGGTGCAGACGCGCGCCGTGACAGCCGACATGGGCCGCGCCGATGCGTTGCTCACCGCGCGCTTCGCGCAGAACACCCTCGACCGCGAGGTGCGTAACATCGGCATCGGAACGGAAGGGATGGTGCTTGCGCTCGGCATTCCGCGCGTGCAGCCGAAGATCGTGATGGCAGCGCAGTTCGCTGTCACATTCAACTCCAATCTGGTGACGACAGATACGGGCGACGTGGCGGCGGTGCACTACGACCCCAATGTCCCGATAAACCTTACGGACGCGCTTACAACGTCCAGCTCGATCACGCTACCGCTCAGCGCTACCGCATATCCGGATTACACCTACCGCAAGACAAACGGTGCGTTGAGTGGCGCGGAGACGATCTCGCTGTGGGCGTCGAACGATTCGTCCACGACGCAGCCGAACGACCTGGTGATGTTCCGCCGAGTGAATGACGGGCCGATCGTGGTCGTGACGCGCGGCATCGAGCTGCCAGCTGGCCAGCCGCTCTTCTCGTACACCCGAGTCGACACGTTAGGCGCGCAGATCCCGGTACCCACGGCGCAGCTGCCGATGTTCTGGACCAACCCGGTCTCCGATTCGATCCGCACAGTCCAGATCACGGTGCGCAGCGTGTACCACGACTGGAACCTGGCCGGCGATACTACGAGCTACAAACGCTCGGTGACTTCCAAAACTCGTATGATGAACATGGGGCTCGTCGGCCGCCGAACGTGCGGCGACGCGCCGCTTGATCCCGGCAGCCTGACGGCAGTCTACATGGTGCCGGGCGGCGTTCCTCGCGTGCGCATTACGTGGTCGCCCTCCATCGATGAAAACGCAGGTGAAAAAGACGTGGAGCGCTACGTCATCTACCGTGACACGTTGCTCACTGGCTACGCGGATCCGATCGACCTCGTGGGCAAGGGCGTCATCCAGTACGAAGACTTCGCACTGCCCGCGCCAGGCACGTCGGTGCGCTACGGCGTGGCCGCGCAGGATTGTTCGCCGACGGAAGGAAGCATCGTGTCGGCACCGACCATCATCATCCCCTAACGGGAGCCCAGCATGACGCGAAAGTCCCTCACCAAGCTCTCGAACAGGCGCGGTTCCGCGCTCATGCTCGTGCTGCTGTTCACGCTCGCGTTAGGCGGGCTGGCGATCTCCGCCATCTACATGAACGGCACCACGACGATCGTGAGCAAGCTTTATGACCGCGAACGCGACTATCGCTATGCCGCCGAATGGGCACTGGCGATGGGGAAGTCGCGCATCTCCCGCGACACGACGCTGATCCTCCCGGACTCGCTCTACATTACGCTCGCGAGCAACCTCAAGCCGACAACGGTCGGTGGTACGCCGATTCCGCTCGTGAGCGTGGACCTCTACGCCGGCTTGTCTGGTGTAACGAGCGGTCAGTACGGCCGCGCGGTCAGCCTAGTCGCCGTCGCGTCCGATAGCTCCGGTGCGCGCCACGTGCGACGCCTCGAGCTGCTGGCCGAGAACTTCGCGGTGTACGCCGTGTTCGTTGACCAGTGGCAAGCGGGGCTCTGCTATACCACGGGTGAAATCATCCGCGGCCGCGCGCACAGCAACACGAACTGGGTGTCCTGCGGTCCGCCCGGGCCGGTTTATACCGACTCGGTATCCGCGGTCACGACAATCACAGGTTCTGCCCAATACCAGAAGGGCAACTTCCCTGGCTTCACACGCATCAACTATCCGACGAACGCCTGGCTCACGAAGATGATCGGTCTCGCGGCCGGCGCCGGCTACAGCATCGCTCCAGTTGCCACGGCAACGCGCGGTGGATCGCGCATGGAGTTCGTCGCGATCGACCTCAACGGTGACGGCGACGTCACCGATCAGACCGAGGGATTCTTCAGGATTTACGACGGCAACGTCGGCGCGTTAGGCTTGCCGGCCGGCGCGGATACGTTCATCACTAAGTCACAGTATCCGTACAACGTCGCCGCGACCACGATTCTGGCTTCGGCGTCGCCCGGTGCAAACGACAAATACAAGTACGTGATCAACAATCAGTGCGGCGCGACATATACGTACTGGCGCGATCCGGCTCCAGCCGGTCCGCCGTACGTTACGCACCAGTGGTTCATCCCGGTTTCCGCGCACAACACGGCGACCCCGTGGTTCCGCGATTCGATGAACGTAACGTTCCAGCGACAAGGTCAGCCGCCGGCGACCGCGCTCGCGAACGCGAACGCGCTCAACACGCAGACGCCGACCCAAATCCTCACTCGCGCGGGCGCACGCTGCTATCCCGCGGGTGACCCACACCTCATGCCGACGGAGCGCTTCGCGAGCCCAAACAGCGCGCGCTCGGGCGGCGAAGATTCGACATTCACCGCCGTCCAGCGGACCGGCGCGTGGCGCGCATATCCTGGCGGCGCGATTGGCGCCTTCACGGCGGGCGTGACAAACCGACAGATGGTGGAGGAGCCCTACCTCTGGCCGATGCACCGCGCGCTCAACCCGAACTTCCAAGGCGTCATCTACGTCAACGGCGATATCTATATGAGCGGTCAGGTACGTGGCCGCGCCACTGTATTCGCCAACAACAACGTCAAGTTCATCGACGACGTTACATACACGTCGCCGCCGGGAACGCTGTCGAATATCTGCACGAACTTGTTAGGCATTCTCACAGGCGATCACGCCGCGCTGTCCGACAACGCCATCAACCGCCCGAAGTACATCAACACGACCACGAGCGGCACGGCGCGATTCCTGGACGACAACCAGGACTTCTTCCTGCACGGCGTCACGATGTCCGGCGTGTACAACCTGAACGGCGGCTTCTACACGGAGCTGTACAATCAGGGCTCCAATGCCGGACGCCAGTGCACCTCGCTCGCCGGCTTCACAGCCAACACCTCAGGCGGCTGCATCAGCCAGGCCGGTGGCGTTATTCAACGGAAGATCTATGCGACATTCAGCGGCGGATACACGGGTTTTGCCGAAAACCGCGTGAAGGACCCCTGCCTCGATTTCGACTCACCACCGTTCTTCCCGCTCACCGGGCGATACAAAGACAACGAATTCTACGAGATCGATCCGCAGCAGTTCCAGGCGTTGGGTGTCGGGAACTTCTACAGAAGGTTGCAGGGCATTTAGTCTCAAGTATCAAACCCCGAGCGGCAGCTTGTGCTGCCGCTCGTCTTTTTTCCTAACGATGTGACAGGCGCGGCAACGCGCCTCGTAGGCCTCGCGCCCGCCCACCATGATTGTCGGCGAATCGTACGGCGCGGGCTCGCCGTCGATCAGCCGCTGATTGCGCGTCGCGGGCGCACCGCACAGCACGCAGATGGCGTGCAGCTTGTCCACCAGTTCGGCGAGCGCCATGAGTTGCGGCATGCGCCCAAACGGCTCACCGCGAAAATCGGTATCGGTGCCGGCGACGATCACGCGCCGACCCGTGTTCGCCAGCCACGTCGCGACATCCACGATTCCGTCGTCGAGAAACTGCGCCTCGTCGATCGCGATGACGTGCGCCACCGGATCGATGCGCGACGCGATCTGCGCCGAAGAATCCACGGGAATCGCTTCGACCGAGCGGCCGTCGTGACTGGAAATGGCGAGGACGCCGAGGTAACGGTCGTCGAGGTGCGACTTGAAGACCTGGACGCGCTTGCGCGCGATGACGGCGCGCCTAACGCGACGCATCAGTTCCTCGGTCTTGCCGCTGAACATTACCCCCGCGATGACTTCGATCCAACCGCCGTTCAGCGCCGCGCTGCTCACGACTCGCTACCGGGAGGTTCTGCCGGTGGACGGCGCGCGTGACGCAAGCGTTCGCCCCGGGACGACCACTCTTCGTGCTCACGCGCTGCACGCGGGCCGCCGCGCGCGGCGTGCGGCTCGTCGGACAGCTCTCGCCGAACGCCCCGGCGAGCGTCGGCGGATACTCCACGCGCGCCCGCACGATCGGGTCGCGCCGTCACGCGCCTGCCACGAATGGAAACGCCCGTTAGGCGCTCGACAACATGATCCGCGACGCCGCTGGCGACTTCTACGAGCGCATACGTCTCGCGCAACGTGATCTTGCCGATCTGAGACCCGGGGATCGATGCCTCGCCGGTGATCGCGCCAACGAGATCGCCACGGCGCACACCATCGCGTTCGCCGATGCTCAAGAAGAGGCGAGTCCACGGCTGCTCGGGTGCGGCTGCCGCCTGCGCGGTCGCCCCCCGCGGCGGCGTGGAAGCACTGGTGCTGCGGTCGACTTGCTCTGCACGCGCCACAGCCTGACGCGCGCGACCAAGCAGTCGGAGCGCCGCCGCGGCGATCTCCGCCGCGTCGTGAGTGGCCAACAGCGGCTCGATCGTCGCGAGCTCTGCGTCCATCGGCTCGCGGCGCAGCAACGCGGACAGCTCGTCCCGCAGCGCACGCACGCGCTGTGCGGCGGCGTCCGTCGCGTGCGGGAAGCTCGCTGGATTCAGCGTCAGCGCCGGGGAGAGCGCGCGCATCCTCTGTAGTTCGGCCGCAGTCGTGAGCAGCACAATCTCGGACGTGTCGCGTGCTGCGGCCAGAAGCGCCGCCACGCGCGTTGCCCCACGCGGTGGACCATACCAGACAATGAGCGACGCGGCGGTCACTGCGCCCGGATGCAGTACCGTCGCCGTGTCTTCGCCTAACGCGACGATGGCGTCGCTGGCCTCGCGCGTTGCAAGGTCGTCGTCAGCGACGACGGCGACGTCGCTCACGTCACGCGCATCGAGCAGGCGTTGCAGCGCTTGGGCGCGCAGCTCGCCTGCGACGATCACGTACGCGATCTGGCGTGTCGGGATGTCGACGGCGATCCCGTGTGTCAGACGCCGCGGCTTGAGCGCGATGCGCTCGATGAACGATTCGAGCGCTGGCGTAGCCTGCTCCGCGATCAGCGTACGATCCGCGTCGCGGGGTAGCTCACTGAGCAGCGTGTCGAGATCCGCTGACTGAGCTTCATCCGTGAGCATCGCATCCGGCCACAGCAGCACGACCTGCCGGACACCCTGCAACTTGAGCTCAGTGGCGCGCACGAGCGCGAGCAAGTCGGCAGGCGTGCCGACGATCGCAGCTGGACCTTGTTGCAGGAGGCGCGTAGCGCGGGCCGGCGTTGTAAGCGGCACAAGCGGCTCGCTGCCAGCGGTGCTTTCGGCGCGCGAATAGCCGGCAAGCCCATACGCCGTTTCGCGCTCAGGTACAATCGCGAGACGCAGGACGGTTGTGTCGGTTCTACTCGCGACTTTGCCAAGCGTGGAGTGGACGAGGCGTTCACTCTCGCCACCGATTCTGGGCGTGATGTGCAATACATGCGCGCTGCGCGCGGCGCCCGCGAGTTCCCTGTCGTCCTGCTCCACGTTGCCCTTTACAGTCGGATGTCAAAGTGAGGCGAGCGGACTCGCCAGCTGAAATGCAAACTAGTGACTGCCTAGAGCCAGCGCTATTTTAGCCGCGCCATGATCACGACAATCGTTCTTGTTCGAGCCGATCCGAAGCGGATTCCAGAGACCGCAACGCAACTCGCCGGCATCGACGGCGTGCAGGAGGTCTACTCAGTCTCGGGCGAATGGGACCTTGTTGTGATCGTGCGTGTGGCCGAATACTCGCAGATCGCGGAAGTCGTCACGGAGAAGTTTCCCAACGTTGTTGGGATCGAGCGCACCCAGACGCTCACCGCCTTTCGAGCCTACTCGCGCAGCGACGTCGAGCAGGCGTGGGACATCGGCGGCGCCTAACGCGCGCCCGTGCTGTCCAGTGGCGTGATGCGCGACAGGGCCTCGCGTCCGCCGTCTTCGACAACATAGACGCGACGCTCAGGGAATCTCGCGCGCAGTTCGGCGTTGCGAGCGCCCAGGTCGCGCGCCACGAGCACACGCGACGTCAATCCATCGGCATTGAGTAGCTCGAGGCGATCGAGCAGATTGTCGAACGGGTTGTCCTGCTGCCGCGCGAACACGAGCAGCGGGCCTTGACGCTCACCTAACGCGCGAAGGGAGTCCAGCGTCGCGATCCGGCCTGGATCGCGGAAGTACGCCGAGCGCGTCCAGGGCGAATCGAGCCCGCCAGGCGAGCGCCGGTACGGCAGCGCGAAGAACAAGCTGCCCACGAGTGCGCAGAGCCCCACGCCTAACGCGGCTGGCTCGCGCTCGAAAAGCTGCAGCACAAGGACCGCACAACCGACGAGCAGGAACGGCAAGAGACAGGTGAAATAGCGGATGCCGGAGTACCAATAGAAGAAGTACAGCGCAGGGAGGATCAGAAATGCAGCCACGTATCGCAGCCGAAGTGGCACGCGATGCGCCCACGCGAGCGCGATCAGTGGGAGCAGGAGACCGATGCCGAAGGCGGCGTAGGAGAATTCGGCGAGACGCAGAAAAACGTGGGATGCCGCGATCGTGGGTGTGTAGATGACCGGCACCTGCACGCGTTCGAGTGAAGCCGCGTAAGCAAAGAAGCCGCGTAGACCGAAGCCCAGATCGTAGCCGTGGCCGTGGATGGCCTGGTATGCGAGACGCAGCGCCTCTCCATTGGTGGCCACGTTGTACTGCAGCAGCAGCGCCGCCGGCAGCGCGCCGCCGAGCACGACCCCCGCGGCCGTGACGGCGAGTTGCGACACTGTCATGCGCCGTCGGATGAGGATCCAGACGGCCAAGGCCAGTCCCAGTCCCACGCCGGAGAGCGGTCGTCCCGCGACTCCCATGCCTAACGCGACGCCCGCGAGTACACCTAACGCCAAGCGTCGCGCACGCGGCGCCGTCTCCGCGGCCAGCAGGCACGCCGCGCCGGCCACGGTCGTGAACGTGGCAAAGCCGTCGGACATGTATCCGGCGTGGTCGATCACGAACCACTGCTGCAGGGCGAGCAACGCCGCGGCGAACGCTCCGGCGGCGCGCGAATGCACTCGCGCGCCGATCACGTACGTCAGCGCGACGCTCGCGGCCCCCATGATCACCGGCACGAACCAACGCAGCCCGACGAGGTCGAAGGACGCGAGCACGGCGGGCCACCCCGGTGGATACATCCCGTAGAAGTGCTGCGCCTCCGCGTTGTAGCCCAACTTGCGCATGACGAAGAAGTCGGCCATCTCGCGCGGTACGGCCCACGAATGGTTAGGCATGAAGAACCACTCGCTTTGCAACACGTAGATCGCTTCATCGCTGATGAGCGGCCAGCGAGGCGTCGCCAGTCCGTGCGCGATCAAGATCACTATCGCGCTCGCTCCAACGATGGCCCACGCGACTCGGCGCGACGGTTCGACAGCGTGGTGCGACGTCGTGGAACGTTGCGTGCCGACCAATAGAAAAAGCGTTGCCCATCCCACGCTGATGGCGCAGTACGCCGCCAGGAGATCGCTGTCGAGTGGATTCTGCCCCCGCGCCAGTGCGATGAGAGCGACAACGGCGTAGGATAAAGCGAGCAAAACCGGTACGGCTGGGCGATACGGTCGAGCAACCAGTGCGCGTCGCCCTATCCATGCGCTGAGGCCCAACCAAACCGCGGTGACAAGAAGAACGATTCGCAACCGGACGCCGAAGTACGGAAGCAGCTCCACGCTGGCGGCAAAGATCACGGACGCGAAGGCGATCAGCAGCCAGTGCGACAGCGGGGGGAGCGACTTGTTCTCGTCCACTGACTCCTTGTGGCGCAGTTTGGGCTAGGGTCGGCGGGCCTTCGGCGGCGCAACAATACATAGCACCCACGCGCGATACCAGCCGCATGCACGCCCGCCAGCAGCGGAAGTTGGGAGCAACGGCCTCGCGGAGGTGTAGTGGGGACGTGCGATTGGTGGCGTCTCTTCTGGCGACAACTCTGACACGAACCTGGCGCTGCGTGCGCGCCAGCCGCGGGGCCCGTTTGGGCGCGGCTGTGCTTGGCTGTGCTGTCGCGTTAGGCAGCGTCGCGCTTGAAGCCGCGGCGCAACGCTATTCCCTGCAGATCAGGCCGCGAGCGGGCGACACGCTGCACCTGCGAATGGAACAGACGACGGAGTTCGAAGGAACGCACGCGCGTGAAAAGCCAGCCGCCGGGAAACCAGCGACAGACAGCACGTCGCACGAACGTAGTGGGTTGCTCGTTTTCACCCGCATCGCCGTGGAGGCGACAGACCTGGACGGCGCTGACGTCACAGCCATCACCGATTCGGTCCGCCGAACGAACAATGCGGCCCAGCGCGGTCCCTTCGAAGCTGCGGCGCGCGCCGCCGAGGGGCGCCGCGTGCGCTTGCATGTCGCTCCGGATGGAGCAACGAAGGTCGCCGAGGACGCCTACGCACTCCCGCTCCGCAACGCCCTGACTGAGATGCCGGCCACGCTTCCACGCGAGCCCGTGGAGATTGGCCAGAGCTGGGTACGCACCATGGAGATTCCGGTCGCGCGTCTGGGCGATCCCAGCGGCTCTGCAGCGCTCTCTGGGACGTTCAGGCTCGATTCAGTGAGTCGCGGTGGGGAAATCGCCTATGTCTCGCTCACGGGGCGCCTGGCGCGCAGCACGAACGTGCCGTACGGCGCCGCTGGCAGCGGCGGGGGGAGCGGCAAGCAACGCAGCGCCGTGCTGTCGACGAGTGGGTCAATTACCGGAAGCATGGTGATCGACCGCACACGGGGCTGGATCATCGATGTTCGCACGAGCGTCGTCTCTCGCTCCCTGTTGCAGGAGACCAGCTCGGCGGCCAGCTCAGTGCGGATGTGGATGAAAATCTCGCAGTGGGTGCAGGTGTACTGACGCTGAACAAATGGCGTCGGTAGGCTGTCTAAACCCCTACGCCGCGTTAATTTGGCTCGAGAGCCCTTGTTTTATTAGAACAGGCTCACGGCGGCATGCGCCTCATCCACTTCGCGGACATACACCTCGGATTCCGCCAATTCCAGCGGTTGACCTCCGAAGGCGGAGGCATCAATCAGCGTGAGGCGGATGTAGCGCGCGCTTTCGAGCGCGCGATCGATCGCACCATCGAGCTCAAGCCCGATGTGATCGTCATCGGCGGCGATGTCTTCCACTCCGTGCGGCCGTCGAATCCGGCGATCCTGCTCGCGTTCGCGCACTTCGCGCGTCTCGCGCGAGCGCTGCCGCGGAGCGTGATCGTTATGGTGGCCGGTAACCACGACACGCCGCGCGCCGTGGAGACGGGCTGCATCCTGCGCCTGTTTTCCCCGTTAGGCATTCACGTCGTGGAATCGGAGCCTCAGCGGCTCACGTTCGACGAGCTGGGGCTGGCGATTCTCGCCGTTCCCGACACGCCCATGGGGAAGCAGCCGCTGGAACCGGATCCTGTGTATCGCTACAACGTCCTGCTGCTGCACGGTGAAGTGGCCGGGGTACTGCCGCCGCATCCGGATGGCGATCGTGCCGCCATCGAATACGCGCCCGAAGAGATCGCTCCTGCCCGTTGGAGCTACGTTGCGCTCGGTCACTACCACGTGTACCGCACGATCGCGCCTAACGCTTGCTATTGCGGCTCGCTGGAGTATACGAGCACGAACATCTGGGCCGAGCGGCGTGAGGAGAAGCAGCAGAAGATACCCGGCAAGGGGATCGTCGAGTTCGATCTCGTCAAAGGCACTCGCGTCTTCCATCCGTTGCGCGGGCTGCGCTCTTTCGTCGACCTCCCGGCGATCGACGCGCGCGGCATGAGCGCGGCCGACGTCGACGCGGCCATCCGCCGCAACGTCGAGGAGTGGCCAGGCGGCATCGACGACGCGGTCGTTAGGCAGGTCGTGCGCGACATCCCGCGCCACATCGCCCGCGAGCTGGACCATCGCGCGCTGCGATCGTTCAAACGCCAAGCGCTGCACTTTCACGTCGACGCGCGCCGGCCCGACAGCAGCGGCACGCGTGGCAGCGCGCTCGGGCGTCGGGCATCGCTCCCGGAAATCGTGCGCGACAAGCTACACGGCCGAGCGCTGCCGTCGGACGTCGATCGCAACGCGCTCGTCGAGCTCGGCATGCGCTACCTGGGAGAGGCCACAGCGCGGGAGGAAGGCGCGCTGGCCGCCGCCGTGGAGGGCGGGGCGGAATGAGGCTCAACGCCCTCCGCCTGCAGAACTTCCGGCAGCACGCTGACACGCAGATCGCGTTCGCGCCGGGACTCACAGGCATCATCGGACCTAACGGGGCCGGCAAGTCGACAATCCTCGAGGCAATCGCCTGGGCGATCTACGGAAACCCGGCCGCTCGAGGCACGCGCGATTCGATCCGCTTCAACCGCGCCGCACCGCGGGACCCCGTGCGCGTGGAACTCGACTTCGAGCTCGGCAAGCACCGCTATCGCGTTTGCCGCGGCCTAACGAGCGCGGAGCTCTTTCTCGATGCCAGCCCGACTCCGATCGCCACTTCACTCACCGGCGTAACGGAGCTCCTGCAGCGTCGGCTCGGCATGAGCCGCAGCGAATTCTTCAACACGTACTTCACGGGGCAAAAGGAACTCGATGTGATGGCGGCCATGGGGCCGTCAGATCGCGCAAGGTTCCTCTCCCGCGTGCTCGGCTACGAGAGATTGCGCGTGGCGCAGGATCTGGTCAAAGACCGTCGCCGCGAGATCATCGCCGAATCCTCCGGCCTCCGCAGCGCTATGCCCGATGCGGACTCGATCATTCGCGCGGTGCGCGAGGCCGAGTTGCGCGTGCAGAGCGCGGCGACCCGTTTTCAGGAAGCACTCGACACGCTCGAAAAGGCACGGCTGTCCAGCGAGGAGTTCGAGCCGCGCTGGACGGACGCGCAGCGCTCGCGCGAGCAGCTACTCGACACGCTGGCCGAACTGCGCGTCGCGGAAGGCGACGAAGCAGCACACGCGCGCGATCAGGAGCGCATCGAGCGCGAGCTCGCGGGCGTCGCAGATGCGCGCACCGAGTTGGAACACATCGCGCACGAGATCGCCCCGCTCGCGTCACTCGCCGACGAGTTCCAGCGGTTCGAAATGCTGGCGCGCGAGGAAGGACGTCGCCGAACGCTCGCTGATACTGAGCGCGTGCTCGCCGAAGACCTGGCGCGTTTTCAGGAGCGTCTCGAACGCATCGAGCACGAGGTTGCGCTCGAGGAGTCGCTCACCGAGCAGCTGGACGCGCAGCGTCAGCTCGAGCGTGACACCGATGGTGACCTGGAGGCTCGCCGCACCGAATGGGTGCGCGATCGTCAGGAAGCCGAGACCAAACGCGATTCCTATCGCAGTCAATACCGGGAACTCCAGGAGCAGCGTGAAAAGCTCATCGAGCTTGGGGAAGAAGGGACGTGCCCCACCTGCACTCGCCCGTTAGGCGCTGCGTTCCGCGGCGTGCTGGAACAGCTCGATGAGCAGATGGAGACAATCAAAGTCGATGGCCGCTACTACAGCACCCGTCTGGAGCAATTAGCCGAGATGCCGGCGGATATCCGCGTGCTGGACGAGCGACGCAACGCGTTGCGACATGGGGTGCAGGGTCTCGAGCGCCAGCTCGCACGCGTGCAATCCGCCGTAGCCGAGCGACAGCAATTGGTTCGCGAAATCCATCACAAGTCGCATCAGCTCGAAAGCGTGGTTGCCGAGTTGGCGGCCGTGCCTACGGGCTACGATCCCGACCGACACGAAGAGCTGCAGCGTGAGACGAGCCGCTTCGCGCCGCTCAACGAGCGAGCCGCGCGCCTCGAAGCACAAATAGAGCGCGAAGCTGGTTTGGCGGAAGAACGGGCTCGCGTCATCCAATCGCGCGATCAGCTCAGAACGCGCATCGCCGCGCTCGCCGCGCGACGCGACGCTGTGCGCTACTCTGAGCATGAGTTCGCCGAGCTGCGCGAAACTCACGACCGCGTTGCGGCAGAGCTGCGCGCCGCCGAGATCGCCCATGCCGGCGCGGCTGTTGAAGTCGAAGCCGTCGTCGCAGCAGAGGAGCGCGCCAAGCACGCCAAGAGCGAATTCGATCGCGCGCAACGGCAATTCGAGTCGCTGCAGCGCGATCGTCGATTGCACGACGAGCTGGATCGGGCATTTTCAGACCTGCGCACGGACCTCAACTTCGAGCTGCGCCCCGAGCTGTCCGACATCGCGAGTGTCTTTCTCGGCCAGCTCACGGATGATCGCTACACGGAGCTCAAGCTGGACGACGAGTACAACGTGCGCGTTCTTGAAGAAGGCGCTGTAAAGACAGTGCTTTCGGGCGGCGAGGAGGATCTGGCAAACCTCGTTCTTCGCCTCGCCATATCTCAAATGATCGCGGATCGCGCGGGACTCAACTTCTCACTTCTTGTGCTCGATGAAGTATTCGGCTCACTCGACGAAGCGCGCCGGCAGCAGGTTGTCGAGCTGCTCAGGCGGCTGCACGACCGTTTCGAGCAGGTGATCGTGATCACGCACGTCGAATCCGTACGCGACGGGCTCGATCGCGTGTTGACAGTCGAGTACGACGAGGACACCGGTGCATCGCGTGTGCGCGTCACCGCTGAAGAGCTCGACCTAACGAGGTTTGCGGGAGCCGTTCCCGCCGGCGTTGGCGAATGACGAGCACGCGCGAGATGCCCGGCACGCGCTCGACGTCAGGCCCGCATCGCATCCTGCCGGCGAATATCGATGAGCTGAACGACGTCTTCTCGACGGCATTCACGGAACGGTATCGTCGCGACGGCATGGTCGGCGTGCGCGTGCCGAGTCTCAATCCGGCGATCTGGCGCTATGCGATCGAAGACGCTGTCGATGGCGGCGACGCGATGTTCTGGCGCGGCGAGCGGGACGAGATCGTTGCTTTCAACGTGGTGCACCGATCAGGTGTCGAGGGCTGGATGGGTCCGCTCGCGGTGCGTCCGGACTGGCAGGGCAGCGACGTCGGGAAGGAAATCGTCCGCTCCGGGACGCGGCTGCTGTCGACGCGCAGCGTGCGCGTGATCGGCCTCGAGACCATGCCGCGCACGATGGACAACATCGGCTTCTACTCGCGGCTCGGGTTCGTCCCGGGGCGCCTAACGATTACGCTGACTGTCGAAGCGCGCGAAGGGACGCGCAAGACTCGCACGCTGGGCTCACTCGGCGCTGCATCGCGCGATGACGCCGTCGCGGCCGCGCGCTCGCTGAGCCACGCGCTCATTCCGGGGTACGACTTCTCACGCGAGATGCGCCTGACGCAGGAGCTTGGCGTCGGCGACACGCTGATTCTGGAAGAAGGCGGGCGCGTCGTCGGTTTCGCCGTATTTCACGTGGCACCATTGGTGGATGGCCGAGCGCGTGAAGAGCTGCGTGTGCTCAAGCTCGTGCTGGACGACGAAACGCGGATCGAGACGTTGGTCGACGGGCTGGCGGATGTGGCGCGCAAGCACGGAACGCGCCGCGTCGCGATCAGGATGCAGGGCGAGTATCTCGAGGCCTACCGCCGCCTGATCTCGTTAGGCGCGCGCGTGCGCTGGACCGATCTGCGCATGTACGTCGCGGGGTACGAAGAAGCGCGCGCGCCGCTCGGGATCATCCTGTCGAACTGGGAGATCTAGCGCGCGCTGAACCGTGACGTCACTCGGACTTCGGGCGTCCTCTTGCTGGCGGCGCGTTACTGCGCACGACGATGCGCCAGATCAACAGAAACACAGCGAACGTGAGCAACAGGTGCAGCCAACCGGGAGCTTCTGAAAAAAAAGTTCCCGCGGCCCACACCAAAAGCATCGCGATCGCGATAAATATGCCGACGTCCATAACGTGTGATCGTAATTGACGGTGTCGGATTCTGCATCTACATTCGGTTTGACTCAAGACGTGGGGCGAAGAGACTCAGTTTTTGAGCCAACAAGTCCAACGGGCAGGTTCAAAACGCTGTGTGAACGCCATGCCCCAGTGCGGGGACGACGAACACATGGTTGCGGGCCTCATCAGTTTCTATTGGGCTTCAAAAATCCCTCTTCGTTCCATCTATTAAGAAGCTCCGGTCTTTGACCGGAGCTTCTTTCGTTTCGTGCACACACGTAGCGTTAGGTATGCCCCTCGTCACCGTAACCCGCATTCTGCGCTTCAACGCGGCCCATCGCGTGCACAACCCCGCGCTGAGCGACGAGGAGAATCGTGCGCTCTACGGCAAGTGCAACAACCCCAACTTTCACGGGCACAACTTCACGCTCGAAGTCTCGGTCACCGGGGAGATCGACACGCGCAGCGGCTATGTCATGGACCTGGCCGTACTGCGTGATCTCGTGAACCGTGAGTTGATCAATCACGTGGATCACAAGAACCTCAACGTCGACGTGCCGTTCATGGCGGGAAAGAACCCGACGACCGAGCACTTTATCGTGGCATGTTGGCGTGTGCTCGAGCCGCGCATCGCGCCGGCAAAGCTGGTGAAGCTCAAGCTCTGGGAAACCGAGAATAACTATGTCGAATACGAAGGGCGTTGACGCGGAAGCCCGTGCGGCCGGGTTGGTGCTGCCGCACGAGCGTGACGACGACGATGAGCGGCATGGCCTGCCTGGCCAGGCGGCGGCCGAGTTCGAAGCATTGGTGCGCCGTCAGCTCGAGTTGTTAGGCGAGGATGCTGAACGCGAAGGCCTGCAGCGCACGCCGTTGCGAGTCACCAAATCGTTAGCCTGGCTCACGCGCGGCTACAGCATGACGCTCGAGGAGGTCGTCGGCGACGGCGTATTCGAGGAGAAGCACGACAACATGGTGATGGTTCGTGACATCGAGCTGTACTCGCTCTGCGAGCATCACCTGCTGCCGTTCTTCGGCCGGGCGCACGTGGCCTACATCCCGACTGGGCGCATCGTGGGGTTGTCGAAGCTGCCGCGCATCGTGGACATGTTCGCCAGCCGGCTGCAGGTGCAGGAGCGCCTAACGGGTGAAATCGCCGATGCCGTGTGTGGCGTGCTCAAGCCGCGCGGCTGCGGCGTCGTGATCGAGGCGTACCACCTGTGCATGATGATGCGCGGCGTCGAGAAGCAGAACAGCAAGACGATCACGTCCGCGCTCACGGGCGTCTTTCGCGACGACGCGCGCACGCGCGAGGAATTCCTGCGCCTGGCGCACGGTCCCGCGACGCTCGGGTGAGCGACTCGCCGCTGGCGGGTCGCACGGCGCTCGTCACCGGCGCCTCGCGCGGGATCGGCCTCGCCACGGCACGCTCACTCGGCAGCGGTGGCGCGCGCGTTGCCCTCGTGGCGCGCACGGCGGACGCGCTTCGTGAGCATGCACGATCAATCGGCAACGACGCGCTGGCGATGCCGTGCGATCTCCAGGACGGGGAGCAGATCGCGAATGTGATCGATCGCATCCTGGGAGCCTTTGGCGGTGCGCCCGACATTCTGGTGCTCAACGCAGGTGTCTTCTCGTTAGGTAAGATCGGCGAGCTACCGCCCGTCGATTTCGTGCAGACGCTGGCGCTGAACGTCGGCGCGCCGTACATCCTCCTGCACGCCTTCGTGCCGCTCATGCGCGAGCGCGGCGATGGACATGTCGTCAGCATCGGATCCATCGCCGACCGCGCGGCGTATCCCGAGAACAGCGCCTACGCCCCGGCAAAATTCGCTGCGCGCGCCCTACACGAGGTGCTGCGCCTGGAGCTGACCGGGAGCGGCGTACGTTCATCCCTCGTCTCACCAGGTCCGGTCGATACGGATCTTTGGAATGCGATCGATCCCGACAATCGGCCGGGCTTCACGCCCAGGGGTCGCATGCTGCAAGCGGAAGCAGTCGCCGAAGCCGTGCGCTGGGTTGTCACACGTCCGCGCGACGTGAATGTCGACGAGCTGCGCCTAACGCGGACGTGATGACGCCATGCACGTCACCGTCATCGAGCTGTTGCGCTGCCCGGCGGGTCACGCGGAGTCATCGCTCGTGGCGTCGGCCGCACGCCAGATCGAGCGGCGCATCATCGATGGGTCACTCGGCTGCCCTGTCTGTGGCGCCGAATATCCCATTCGCAATGGCGTCGCGGACTTTCGCCGCGATCCCGCGACAGAAGGCGCCGGAACTGCCTTGGAAAGGCGGGAGCCACCCAACGAGGAAGCCGCCTTCCGCCTCGCGGCGCAGCTGGACCTCACCGTGCCGGGTCGCTTACTGCTGCTCTTCGGCGACTACGCGAGGCTTGGGCCCGCGTTGAGCATCATGTTCGACGCCATTTGCGTGGCTATCAATGCCCCGCAGCGAGAGGAGCAGCATATCGCGGAGCATGCGAGCGCGTTGCGAAGCGGCGCGACAATCCCGATAGCGCCACGCACCGCGCATGGCGCTGCGGTCGCTGAGGATGAGCTACGACAGCTGCAACTGGAGCAGGTACGCGAGCGGCTACGCGTCAGTGGGCGATTGGTGATTCCAGCGAGCGCCGCACTGCCTGAAGGGCTGACGCTACTCGCTCAGGACGAGCGAGAACTTGTCGGCGTGCGCGCGCCGGAAGTGATCAGTTTGCGTCGCGCGCCTCGTTAGACTGGTCAAATTGTTCAAGCGTCGCGCACAAGCCTGTGCTAACGTCCATACGACATAAACTCTCGAGCGAGACGGACAATGAAACACGGAAAGGCTCTGGCATTGCTGTTATGTGCCCTCGTGTTTGCACCGAGCCTGGCCCTGACACAGCAGTTCACGCGCGCCGGTTCGATAGCAAAACTTGCCGACCCGGTCATCCTCGATACGTTGGGTATGTTCCAAGCTCGGTTCGCCAGCGTCGGGGAAGACATTTTTGTAGCGGGGCAGCCGAGCGAACGGGCCCTTCGCGAAATGAAGGCACGCGGCGTGACGACGGTCGTCAACTTGAGGACGCCCGAGGAGATGCGCAGTGCCGTCAAATTCGATGAGCCGGCGCTCATCGCGGAACTCGGGATGAAGTACGTCTATCTGCCCGTGCGCGGCAACGACGAATTCCCCTACTCTCCATCGACTCTCGCGAAGTTCTCGGAGGCTGTGAGCAGCGCGAACGGCAAGGTGCTACTGCACTGCACGATCGCGTGGCGCGCGAGCCACCTTTGGGCAGCGTACCTCATCAGGGAGCGAGGCATCCCGGTTGACGAGGCTCTCGCGAACGCGCGAGCGATCAACCTGATGGATACGCACCGGATGGGACCAGGCGGACGCCAACCCGTGGAAGCCTTCCTTGACCGCGCACTGCCGTCGATCGGACGTCCACCGCAATAAGCCGTTTTGGTTGTTAAGGCGGATCCCTCACACCTCAACGGTCGCGGGGTCGCCGGCACGCGGTGCATACAAGGAGTCGATCAGCTCCTTGTGATTCTTCTCGATCACGCGACGCTTGACCTTGAGCGTCGGCGTCAGCTCGCCGCCTTCGATGCTGAAATCCTGCGCCAGCAAGCCAATGCGTTTGGGCGTCTCGTAGCTGGCGAGGTCTGTGAAGTGCTCGCGCACTTCCTTCTCCAACTTCGCCTGAATTGTCGGCATGGCCAACAACTGCGGACGATCCGTCCAAATGATGTTCCGCTGCTTCGCCCACTTCTCCAGCTGATCGAAGTTAGGCACCACGAGCAGCACTGGATACTTTCGCCGATCGCCGAGCATCACGGCCTGCGAGACGTACTTGTTTGTCTTCACCGCGTTCTCGATCGGCTGCGGCGCGATGTTCTTTCCGCCGGCCGTGACGATGATGTCCTTCTTGCGATCGGTGATGCGCAGAAAGCCATCCTCCAGCACGCCGATATCGCCAGTATGAAACCAGCCTTCGGCGTCGATCGCGTCGCGTGTCGCTTCGGGCTTGTTGTAGTAGCCGAGCATGATGTGCGGTCCGCGCGAGAGCACTTCGCCATCGGGTGCGATCATCACCTCGACGCCGTTGATCGGTGTGCCGATCGTCCCGATGCGAAACGCTGCTGGAGTATTCACGCCGATCACAGGCGACGTTTCAGTGAGTCCGTACCCTTCGAGAATCGTTAGGCCCGCGGCGAAGAAGAACTTGTTGATCTCCGGCGCCAACGGCGCACCGCCTGACACGAAATAGCGCAGTCGTCCGCCCGTGCGCTCACGCAACTTGGAGAAAACGAGCTTGTCGGCGACGCCGTATGCGGCCGTAAGCGCGGGCCCAGGCTTCTTTCCCGCAAGCACGATATCTGCGCGCTTGAGCGCGACGTCGCGTGCCCAAAAAAAGATCCGCTTCTTGAGCGCCCCGCCCGCGAGCGCATTCTCCAGCACGCGCGCGTACATCTTCTCATACAGCCGTGGCACGGATAGCACGACCATCGGCCGCACTTGCGCCATCGCGGTCGGCACGAGGTCGAAGGACTCCACGTACGCGATCGACAGGCCGTTGGAGAAGTGCCAGTAGTCGCCGGTGCGTTCGAAGATGTGCGACAGCGGCAGGAAAGAGAGCGCGATATCCTCTTCACTCGTGTCGATCGCGCTGGCACAACCGACGACGTTCGAATGGATGTTGTCGTGCGACAGCATCACGCCTTTGGGCTCGCCCGTCGTACCTGACGTATAGATTATGGTCGCCAGCTCGTTAGGTGCGACTCTGAGCGCATCGCGGCGCCACGACTCAGCCAGGTCCGGTGAGTCGTTCGCGGCGCCCGTGCGTTCGAGCGCAGCAAATGTCATCGTCGCTGAATCGGCCGCCGCTTCGTCGAAGCAGATGACATGCGCCAGCTTGGGAACCTGACCGCGAATCGCGGCGACTTTGGCTGCCTGCTGCGCTGTGGAGACGAAAATGACGCCTGTTCCGCTGTCGTTCAGCAGATAGGGCAGGTGTTCCGACGGCAGCGTGGCGTAGATCGGCACGTCTACCGCGCCGCTCGTTAGGCACGCATAGTCACTGATCGCCCACTCCGGCCTGTTTTCCGACAGGATCGCCACTCGGTCGCCGCGACGTACGCCTAGCGCGGACAGACCAAACGCGATGTGCCGCACCCACTCGAGGATACGGTCGTGCGAGATCGACTGGTATGCTCCGCCGACGCGCACCTGCATGGCGTTCGGCCGCCGGCGCGACACGGCGTCGAAGAAGAGTTTGCAGATTGTCCCGGCCGGCGGACGTGGCCCGCCGCGGGCGTAGGTCTCTGTGGCCATGAACCTAACGAGGGCGAATTCGCAGCACGCGCCGAAACTCGGTCTGTACCGCAGGATAGGCACCGGCCGAGACGCGAAAGCGCACGACCGCCGAATCGGTCACGCCAGACAACGCCGGCACGCGCACATGCACTCGGCGACCGCCGTTGCCAGTGGCATCTGTCGTGTCCAACGCCGATGGGCGCCCCGAATCGTCCACCAACAAGATCCGCGTCGTATCGCCGGGCGCAATCACTGCACCCCGGAATTCCAGCGTATAGCGAACGAGAAAGCCTTTGACGCCGCTGTTGCTAGCCTTGTTGACGAGGCGCAAGCGGAATTCTTCCGAGTTGTTGGTGGTGTCCGCCGCGCTGACAACCAACGAATCCGGCGCGCTCACAAACGCAACCGAGTCCGGGCGCCTGACGACGTCGATTTCCCGCGTGATGCTTTGCAGGCCGTCCACCGTCGCGAAGAGGCGTGCGAGTCCCGTCGCCGTCGCGCGCCCGACCACAATGCCGTCCGCCGTGAGTGTGACAGTTGTGTCGCGCGTGAAGAACTGCACCTTCGCGTTAGGGACAGTGTCGCCTGCGCCGCTACGCACTGTGGCGCGCAGAGCGGTGACTTGTCCTTGCTCGTTGCGCAGCGTGTCGCCGGCTACTACGGCGGGATAGGGAATGCCATCAAAGCTGATTGCACCGATTGCATTCGTATCGGTGCCTAAATCGATGCAGCCGGCGGCGCACAGCGCCAGGCTGCAGACTCCCCAACGCCACCTCATCCAAAACGCTCGACAAGAAGCGTGGCCAGATTGACATATGCCTGCGCTGCGGGATCACCAGGCGTGCGTACGACAACCGGCTGCCCAGCAGCGAACGCTTCCGTCGCGGCCACAGAACGCGGAATCACAGTGTCAAACACCATGTTGGCCGGAAGGTGCGATCGCACGTACTCTGCCACGCGCTCGGCCGCGGAGTGCCCGGGCTCGTACATCGTGAGCAAGAGGCCGTCGAGCGTAAGCTCGGGATTGACGTCGGCCATCTCGTGAATACCGCGCAGGATCTGCGGCGTCGTCTGCAACGCGAGGGGCTCGGTTTGTAGCGGGACGATGACGTGCTGACTGTCCTGCAGCGTGCGAAGGACGACCGGACCGAGTCCCGGCGGTGTATCGACGACAACGATATCGCAACGCTCGCGCGCCGTGCGCAGCAGCTCGCCTAACAAGTTGGTCTCGGCGACGCGGCGCTGATATTCGGTGTGATTCGTCGCATCGGACACCGAACCGGCAAGTATCACACGCAGCCACGGAAGCGCCGTCGGAAGGATGACCTCACGCAGCTGGCGTTCGCCGTCGAGATAGTCGGCGAAGCCGTACGTCGCGTGGCCACGGCGCAGGCCGATGCCGTAGCGCACCGCGCCCTGCGGATCGACGTCGACGATGAGGGTCTTGAGGCCGCGCCGCGCGAAGGCCGCTGCCAGATTCACTGAAGTCGTGGTCTTACCAACGCCACCTTTCTGGCTGACGACCGCCAGGACGCGGCCCACTTACGGCTGGAGCTCCGCGGGTGCGCCGTTGTTAGGCGCGGCGGCGCCTCCTCCGCCTGATGCGCTGGCGCCGCCGCCATTGTGCACGCCTGCCATCGCGGCGCGCGCGTGCTCTACCCAGCGAGCGGCTTCGTTGCCCTTGGGCGGCGCCGCGAGAAATGCTTCGAGGTGGCGGACCCCCTGTTCCGTCTCACCGCGCTTGAGCAGCAAAAACCCTAGACCGTAGTGCGCACCTGCGAGGTCCGGCTTGATCTCGAGCGCTCGACGATAGCAGCGCGCGGCCTCGTCGGTGCGATTCGTGCGCGAATACGCGATCGCCATGTTCTGCAACACGCGATGATCGTCCGGCTTTTCTCGTAAGGCGAGCCGATACGACGTGAGTGCTGCCTCGAAGTCGCCCTGTCGCTCGAGCAGCAGGGCTTCTTTGAGATAGTCCACTCGCTGCGGCTTGAGCTCGCTCTCGGATCGAGAGCCGAACAAGCGGCTCAGCCAAGACATGCGCGGAACGACGGGATGAGAGTGTCTCGCTAGACGCGTGTAACGCGACGCAAAGTATATCCCGGATGCGAGCCGAGCAACGCCATGCAGCACAGCAACTTAGTTGGGCTCGCCGGCGCTCGCGTCCGCTTGGGCTCAAACATAGCTTTCGCGGCTCACGACTCGTATGCTGCTCGAACCTCTTTCCCTGTCCCGAATTCGATGCCTCGAACGCCGCGCGATGCGAGCAAAGGGACCTTTATCGTCGAGTGGCCGCTCTTCGGTGAGCTGTCGCGCGCGCTCGCGATCAAGGTCGCGCGTGCATACGAGCCCGATCTCGTGCTCGGCATCGCGCCGGCTGGTGTAATTCCCGGCGCCACAGTCGCTGCGATTCTGGATCGTGAGTTTTATTCGATCATTGTTAGTCGACGCTATCGGGCGGACCATGTTCGAGCCACACCGGCCGTGTTAGGCAGAGCGCCGCAGGAGGTGCGCGATCAACGCGTGCTGGTTGTGGATGAGACGTGCGAGTCGGGAGACACGCTGCGACTGGCAGTAGCGGCAGCCGTGAACGCAGGAGCGCGCGAGGTGCGCACCGCCGTGTCGTTCAAGACAGGCACGCACGAGCCGGACTTTTACGCGCTCGAAACGGACAACGTGATCGTGCTGCCGTGGGATCGCGAGGTGCTTGTCGACGGAGAGCTGGTGCCTAATCCGAAGTACGCGGACGCTACATAGACCGCCGCGGCGTAGAAAACAGGAGGAGCCTCCCGGCGCTCGTTAGGCCGTATGCGCCGCGGACGCCACGGCATCCTGATACGACTTCCCCTCAGTCATATCCTCGTAGACGAACTCCAGGACATCAGGGCTCCCCACGAGGAAGCGGCAGTGCGCATGGCCCATCGCGCGACACTCGACTTCGAGCACGGCGACCTGTGTGCCGGCAAGACGCCCAAAGAGATCGGCGAACAGACCCGTCGTTAGGTGGCAACCCGGCGCGTCGAGACGATCTTCGCCGTCGGCTTCCCACCAGTCGGCTGCGTCGAGAGTTGCAACTGCGTCATCGATCGCACCGACGCTCAAAGTCCCCCAGCCAAACTCACTGAAGAACTCCGAGGCGCGTTCCTGAAATGCCTCAACGTCCAATTGCTCGGCGTCGATGTCGGTTTTCTCAGCCAGCCAGTTTGTGAACGCTGCGTAGACGGTCTCACCACCGGCGTATCCGGCTTCCTGGAGCGCGCCAGCAGCTTCTGGTCCATGATCCCGAAGAAGCGCGCGACGGAGCGCGGTGAGCGAAGCACGCGGAAAAGCGGCGAGTCCGTGCGAGTGAAAATCGACCGATGCCATTGGAAGCCTCATGCTAGCGTTCTGTGCGGCGGCGCAGTTCTGCTTCATCGATGACTTCGACACCGAGCTGGCGCGCCTTTTCCAGCTTACTACCCGCGGCGTCTCCCGCAACCACGAAATCCGTACTTCTGGAAACGGAATCTGTCACGCGCGCACCCGCGTCCTCGAGGAGCTTCTTTGTTTCCGTGCGGCTCAGGGTCGGCAGCGTGCCTGTAATGACGACCGTTAGCCCCTTGAGGGCACCCCCGCCCGCAACCCGTCGCGGCTGTCCGAGATTGACGCCGGCAGCCCTCAAGCGCGCCACTACGTCGGCGCTGGAGGGTACTTGGAAGTACTGGACGACAGCACCCGCGATCTGATCGCCAACGCCGTGCACGGCGGAGACTTGCTCCAGGGAGGCGGCCATTAGCGCGTCGAGTGTCCCGAACTCGTTCGCCAGCTGCTCGGCGACTGTCGCGCCGACGTGCCTGATACCCAGGGCGAAGAGCAGCCTCGCCAGCGGTTGCTTTCGTGAATCGTCGATCGCTGCGACGAGCTGCTGCGCACTCTTCTCGGCGAAGCGCTCGAGCTGGACCAGCGCGTCTGCTGTCAGGCCATAGAGGTCGGCCGCGTCGCGCACTAGACGAGCGTCGACAAGCTGCTGGATGCGCTGGTAGGAGAGTCCGCGAATGTCCATCGCGCCGCGACTGGCGAAGTGGACGAGCCCCTCGAGGCGGCGCCCTGGGCAACTCGCGTTAGGGCAGTAGACGCCGGCGTCGTCCTCCTCGCGGATGACAGGTGTGCCACACGAGGGGCATGTTTTCGGCATCTCCCACACGCGCTCCGCGCCGGTGCGTTTTTCCGGAACGGGACTGATGATCTGCGGGATGACTTCGCCGGCGCGCTTGACCTGCACCATATCACCTTCGCGCAGATCTTTTTGCTTGATGAGATCCTCGTTATGCAGGGTCGCATTCGTTACCGTGACGCCGCCGATTTCGACGGGCTCGAGCACCGCGTACGGCGTGAGAACGCCCGTGCGCCCCGTATTCACTCGGATCTCGAGCAGCCGGGTCTCGGCGATGTCGGGGGCGAATTTGCGCGCGATCATCCAGCGCGGCTCGCGGCCGCCAACGACGCCCAAGTCGTCCTGCAGCGCGAGCGGATCGATTTTCACAACGCCACCGTCGATGGCAAAGTTGAGAGTCGGGCGGATGCTGGACTCGAGTGCATGCGCCCACTCGGTCACTGCCTGCAACGAAGCGCAATGCTTGTGATGCGGCGCGACAGGAACGCCCCACTCTTTCAGTCCATCGAGGACTTCGGTCTGCGTGCGGAAGGGTAGGGTATCGCCTAACGGCGCGACAACTGTGTAGCCGAAGAAGCGCAGCGGACGCCTGGCTGTCATCGCTGGATCGAGCTGCCGCAGGCTTCCAGCTGCTGTGTTTCTCGGATTCGCGTACACTGGCAAGCCGGCTTGGACGCGCTCCTCGTTCATCTTCTCGAAGAGATCGAACGGGTAGTAGATCTCACCACGGATCTCTACGATCGAGGGAATGCGCGAGCCGCGCAGTCGCAATGGGACGTCGCGAACGGTGCGGATGTTCGGTGTAACGTCTTCGCCGACGGAGCCGTTGCCGCGCGTCGTGCCGCGAACGAGTACGCCGTCCTCATACGTTAGGCTCACTGCTGCGCCGTCGATCTTGAGCTCGGCGGAATAGCCGGCGGCACGGATCTCGTCGCCGGCGATGCGCACGAGACGGTCCTCCCACTCGCTCAGCTGCTCGTCGTTGAACGCATTGGCGAGCGAGAGCATCGGCACGGCGTGCGTGTGTTTCGGCAGCCCGCTAACGGGCGCAGCACCGATTCGCTGCGTTGGCGAATCGGGCGTGCGCAGCTCGGGGTGCTCGCGCTCGAGCTCTTGGAGCTCGCGAAAGAGTCTGTCGTACTCTGCGTCCGATATGGTCGGACTGTCGAGCACGAAGTATTCGTACGACGCGCGTTCCAACAGCTCGCGCAGTTCGGAGGCGCGTTCGGCTAACGAGGTCTGAGGTCTGGGGTCTGAGGTCTCAGCTTCCAAGCGAACGGTGGTAGAGACGAAAGATGTCGGCCGAAAGGAAACGATGTAACGATTTCCGCGACTCTCGCTACTGTCTCCACGTGAATCCAAGCGATCGAAGTCAATCAAATCGAACAGCCATCGCGAGCTCATCGTGTGGCAAAAGGCAGTTAGCCTCGCGGTCGAGGTCAATCAACTATCTCGAAAGCTCCCCTCAGACGATCGCTTGGGACTCGCTCTCCAAATGCGCTCGGCGGCCGTGTCGATTGCCTCGAATATCGCCGAAGGCAAGGGCCGTTATCAGCGAAAGGATTTCGCGCGGTTCCTTTCTATCGCGCGTGGGTCGTCGCGGGAGTTAGACACGCACTTCGTTATCGCCCAGCGATCGAAATACCTACGAGCGCACGATTTAGCAGCGGCAGAAAGCGCGCTTGATGAAGTCGGCCGAATGCTGACGGCCTTATTGCGCCGCCTAACGCCGCTGTGATCGCCTTGCGCGAGACCTCAGACCTCAGACCTCAGACCTCAGACCTAAGACCTATCCCGCCGCTTCTTCCTGAACCACTTTCATCGTTACGGACACCAGGCGGTCGAGCTCCTCATCCGACGCACGCGGCAGCAACGTCTCCGCCCAAACATGGTCATCGCTGGTCGCGTATCTGTCGAACAGGCGCCGCAAGAACGCGAGCATAGCAATGCGCTCCAGCTCCGCGCGCCGCTCGCGCGCGATTCGGTCGCCGTTCTCGCGCTGCAGCGACTCATAGCGATGCGCGTTGCGCAGCGCGGTCGCCACAAGTGACGCAATCACCTGGCAGAACTCGATGTCGCTATCGGAGAAGGGAACCGATCCGCGCTCGGTGCGCAGGAAAATTGCGCCGATCACGCTCGTCCTCCAACGCACAGGCACGACGACGATCGAGCGCACGTTGCGCAGATCGAGATTCTCGCGCACCTGCGACAGCATCGGATCGTTCATGGCGTCCGGAATGAACACCGTCTCGCCCGAATCGAACGCCTGCCGCAATTCAGGATAGCGATCCAGATCCACGACGAGGTTTCGCAGCGACGGATCTTCGTACGTCGCGACAAGGCGCACCTGAGCGCCACCGTCGCCGGCGAGGAAAATCGACGAGCGATCCAGCCCGAACATGTCGCCGAGCTTGCGCGCAATGCGCTGCAGGATCTCGGAGAAGTGCAGCGTGGACGAGATTTCCTGAAGGATGTCCACAACGGCCAGCAGCTGGTCGCGCTCTCGCGTTAGACTCGACACCTGCGAGCGCAGCTGCGAAAGCTCGTCCACGTCCGAGTGCCCGCGCTCCGGGTCGGCTTCGATCAGAGAATGCGACAGGGGTTCCATTGGCCGTGCCATGTGTAGGGACTGCCCGTGGCGACGCTGCGCGCGCCCGGGACGAGGCTCATGAAGCCCCGCATGGCATAGGACGTTGGAGCCCGCGCGCTGGCAACGCCGGGCGAGGCTAAAACGCGTCCCTAGGCGGTCTTACTCTCGAGGATGCGCCGTACTTCCTCTACGACCGCACGCGGCTCACACGGTTTGGCGAGGTAGCCGTCACAGCCCACCTGGATCGCGCGCTCGCGGTCGGCAGGCATCGCGTGCGCCGTCAGCGCGACGATAGGGATCGTGGCCGTCGCTGGGTCCTTCTTGAGGCGCTGAACGGCTTCCCAGCCATCCACGAGCGGGATGGCGATGTCCATGAGAATGAGGTCGGGCAGCCCCGTCCGGGCCTTCAGGATGCCTTCTGCACCGTTCTCTGCCTCATCTACGGTAAAGCCAAAGTGCCGCAGCATCGTGCTGTACACGATGCGGTTGTCCTCGTTGTCCTCAACGATGAGGACTTTCGGCGCGCGGTCTACTGGCGAAGCCGTCATTCTTTAAAGGTCGTACCAAGCCGGTCCGTTCGGTGTGACGCGGATCACAAAAAATGATGCAGCGCGCCGTTTCAGAACGCTATGTCAGCTTTTCTAGGAGCGCCTTGGCCTCGCGCTTATAGACGGGATCGTTCACGTCGCTTTGCCCCGTCGCCGCAATGATATGCTCCAGTTGCTCCCGCGCCTTCGTTTTGTCTTTCACGTCTATGTAAATCTTTGCCAGGTCCAAGCGGTGCGTCAGCCGCTCGGGATCGACAGCGACCGCGCGCTCCATATAGGAGACGGCGTCCTTCCAGTTGGCCGTGCCTAGGATGCCGCCACCCAGGAAGCTCTTCGCGAAGAAGCGCTGCACGCCGTTCAGACGCATCACTTCCGCATTCCAGACGCCCATGACGTGCAGTGCGCCGGGATGCTGCGGATCGATCTCCAGCGCCTTCAGCGCCTCAGCACGGATCTCTTTCGCGTATTTGACTCGATCACGCACGCCGACCGACAACGCCGCTCTGCCTAACGCGCGCGCAAGATGAAAGTGATTCTCGGCGTCGTTCGGATTCGCCGTCACTGCTAAACGCGCGTGGCGCTCGCCCACGCGAAAGAGCGAATCGCGCGTCACACGGTTCTGTTCGCTCTCACCGACGTCCACTGCGTCACGCGATGCCTTGCCGAGCGCCTCCGCATTGTTCGGTTCCAGCGCAAGGGCTGCTTCATAGTGCTTGAGCGCTCCCGCTGAATTGAATGCGGCGTGTTCTTTATCTCCCAGCGCGATGAGTTCGGCGGCGGTTTGTGCTCGCGCTGCGCCCGAGAAAACAGCGTACGCCAGCGTGCTTGCGATAAGCGGCATACGGACCAGTTTCATGCGCCATGCTCCCATTGTCGAATCGAGCCAAGCACGTAGTGAATACCCGGAAGTGACCGGAATGCTCGCACGGCGCCTGATCGAGCGGAAGCGCGATGGCGGACGCATCGCGTCTGACGAATGGCGCACGCTCGCGCGCGCGTATGGCGGCGGCGACGTGCCGGATTACCAGATGGCCGCGCTGCTCATGGCCATCTATCTGCGCGGGCTCGACAACGAAGAGACGCACGCACTCACCGATGCGATGATTGCGAGCGGCAGCACGCTGGACGTGTCGGGCCTGGCCGGCGCGCGCATCGACAAACACTCGACGGGCGGCGTGGGCGACAAGACATCGCTCATCCTCGCGCCGCTCATCGCATCACTCGGCGTCGGTGTGCCCATGATGTCGGGCCGCGCGCTGGGACACACAGGCGGCACGCTGGATAAGCTCGAGGCGATTCCCGGCTTTCGCACCGACATGTCGTTAGGTGACGCTAAGCGGCAGCTGGCGAAGATCGGCTGCGTGCTCATCGGCCAGAGCGCGGAGATCGCTCCCGCGGACCGACGCATGTACGCACTGCGCGACTCCACGGCGACGATCGAGAGCATCCCGCTCATCACCGCGAGCATAATGAGCAAGAAGCTCGCGGAAGGACTGACCGGCCTGGTGCTGGACATCAAGCGCGGCAGCGGCGCTTTTCTTCCCGAGCTGCCGCGCGGTCTGGAGCTGGCCGCGTCGATGATCGCGTTAGGCGCGGCGCGGGGTTGCCCGGTCGTGGCGCTGCTGACCGCCATGGATCGTCCGCTGGGACGCGCCTGCGGCAACGCCATCGAAGTCGAAGAAGCGATCCAGACGCTGCACGGCGAAGGGCCGCCGGATCTCATGCGTGTCACCTTTGCGTTAGGCGCGGAGATGCTGATGCTGGCTGACGCGGCGACGTCGCGCGACGACGGCTGGCGCAAGATGGAGGTGGCGATTTCCTCCGGAGCCGCCGCGCGCAAGTTTCAGGACATCATCGAAGCGCAGGGCGGCAACCCCAAGCTCGTGGATGATCTCGCGCTCCTGCCGCAGGCCGCCGAATGCGAGTTCTACACGGCGCCGCGAAGCGGCATCGTCGCGCGAGTTGAGCCGCGCATCATCGGCAACGCCATCACGGCGATCGGCGGCGGGCGCACGCGAGCAGACGACGCGATCGATCCGAGCGTCGGCTTCGTGATCAGCACCAACGTGGGCGACGCCGTGCACACGGGCGAACCGCTCGCCACGATCCTCGCGCGCGATGGCGACGGCATCCGCATCGCCCGCTCGGCGCTGGATGTCGCCATCCAGATCGCGGACGAAGCCGAGCCGCCCTTGCCGCTCATTTCACACCGCGTGACGACCGAAGGAGTCGAACCATGGGACGACGAATCGCGTTAGGCTTGACTCTATGCGCCAGCGTGGCCTGCGCGCCGACCCCGATCCGCTCACCAGCGCTGGACCTGGCGCGCGTCGATCTCGTGGATCTCACGCACCCGCTGTCGAACAAGACGCTCTTCTGGCCCACGTCGCCGAGCGCCTTCGAGTTGAAGCCGGTGTCGGTGGGGCAGACGCCGGGCGGCTGGTACTATTCCGCGTACACGTTCTCCGCCCCGGAGCACGGAGGCACGCACCTCGACGCGCCGGTGCATTTCGCGGAGGCGGGCCTGTCCACGGATAAGATCCCGCTTGCGGCGCTGATCGCGCCCGCTGTGGTAATCGACGTGTCGGCGCAGGCGCAGGCGGATCGCGACTACCGCCTAACGCCTAGGGATATCGCCACGTTCGAGTCTGCGTCGGGACGTATTCCCGCGGGGAGCATCGTGCTCCTGCGCACGGGTTGGGATTCGCGCTATGGCGATCGCCTCGCGTACTTCGGCGATTCGACAAAGGGACGCGCCGATAGCCTGCACTTCCCGGGCTTTGGGGCAGAAGCGGCGCGAGTGCTTGTCGACGAGCGCAGCGTCGCCGGTTTGGGGATCGATTCACCTTCGGTGGACTATGGGCCGTCCGCCGACTTTCTGGTGCACCGCATCGGAGCGGCAAAGAACGTATTCAACCTCGAGAACCTCACTGCCTTGGACAAGCTGCCGGCGACAGGCGCGTATCTGTTCGCGCTGCCGATGACAATCGAAGGTGGATCCGGTGGACCGGTGCGCGCGGTGGCGGTCGTTCCCAAGAGTGTGGCGAGTCTCTAACTGTTTATTGTCCTGCCTTGGCGAGTCGAGCATGTCGAGCGCTTCAAGCGAACACCATAGTCCCGAAGCGGCCGTACTCTATTACGACGGCAGTTGCGGCTTTTGCGACGCCACCGTGAAGTTCGTGCTCAAGCACGAGCGAGTGAACGAGCTCCGCTTCGCACCGCTGAACGGCGCCAGCGCGGTCGCACTGCTGCGGCGATACCCGCGACTCGCAACAATCGATTCGGTCATTTGGGTAGAAGCTGCTGGCAACGACTCAAGTGAGCGCGTGTTGGTGCGGTCCGATGCGGTGCTGCGGATCGCGCGGTACCTCGGCCTGCCAAGGTCGTTGTTAGTGCTCGGCCGCATCGTTCCCAGGGCGTTGCGAGACCGGCTGTACGATCTGATCGCGCGACATCGCAAACGCGTGCTGCGCATGCCTGCCGCCTGTGACATTCGATTGCCGGCTGTGCGCGCGCGGTTTCTCGATTGACTCCAGCAGTTGCGAGGTGCGCCGACGGCAGGGCTTGCGCGTCACGAGGGGCGAGCCGATAGTGCCTGCGCTATGATGCCTCGCGACTTCGAGGTCAAGCCATACGCCAAGGTGGCCGCGTTAGGTGCGCTGGCCGTGAGCGGCGGCGCGTTCGCGCTCTGGTTGCTGACGGTTTTCGTGGCGCGTCCCGTCGCGGGCGGCGGCATCGACGGCACGCACTTCGTGTTGAGCGCGATTGTTGTTGGGATGATCTGCGCCGCCGTGATCGCGGCACATGTTGTGTTCGCGCTGCAGCTGTTGCGCTACGCGAAGGAACCACCGCCCGAGTAGCGTACAGCGATCCCGTGACGTTGGCGAGCACTCTCACAGCGTCGCGCCTCGTCACGGTGCCGCTCATGCTGCTGAGCGCCTGGTGGCAGCGGCCGGTGTGGTTCGCGTGGCTGTTTGGCTACGCGCTGGTTTCAGATCTGGTGGACGGCAGCATCGCTCGCGCGTTAGGCCAGGCGTCGCCGTTAGGCGCTCGCCTCGACAGCATCGCCGATGCCGCGGTCTATCTGACGGCTCCCGCCGCCGCGCTTTATCTGTATCCGCGCTTGCGAGAGGGGGAGTGGGTGACTGTCATCGTGATCGTGCTATCGTATGTCGTTCCAATCGCCGTAGGATACGTGAAGTACAAGCGACTGACGGCGTATCACACACTCGCGGCGCGGACCGCAGCGATATTACTCGGCATCGCGGCGCTGCTTTTTGTCGCGTTAGGCATCACGTGGCCGCTGCGTATCGGGGCGGCGGTGCTAGTGTTCTCGGCGATCGAGGAGATTGCGATCACGTCCGTGCTGCCAGACTGGCGCGCTAACGTGTGGACCCTCGCCCACGCCTTGAGGAGTCGAAGCGCCGACTAAATATCGAGATTGCTAACGAAGCGCGCGTTCTGTTCGATGAACGCGCGGCGCGGCTCCACCTCGTCGCCCATCAGCGTCTGGAACACTTGATCGGCCATGACCGCGTCGTCCATGCTCACTCGCAATAGGGTGCGCCGCTCCGGATCCATCGTGGTCTTCCAGAGCTGATCGTCGTTCATCTCACCAAGGCCCTTGTAGCGCTGGATGTTCACGTTGCCGCGGCCATCACCGTTGCCTAACCGCTGGACGATCTCCTCACGCTCCTTCTCATCGTAGGCGTAGAACTCTTCTTTGCCCTTGGCCACGCGATACAGCGGCGGCTGTGCGATGTAGATGTAGCCCGCGTCGATCAACTGCTGCATCTGACGGAAGAAGAACGTGAGCAGCAGCGTGCGGATGTGCGCGCCGTCCACGTCTGCGTCCGTCATGATGATGATCTTGTGGTAGCGCGCGCCCTCGAGCTGGAACTCGTCCTTGATCCCCGTTCCGATCGCCGTGATGATCGTGCGGATCTCTTCGTTCGACAGAATCTTGTCGATGCGCGCTTTCTCAACGTTCAAGATTTTACCACGCAGTGGTAAGATCGCCTGGAATTCGCGCGAGCGCCCCTTCTTCGCCGTACCACCGGCCGAATCGCCTTCGACGAGGTACAGCTCGCACATCGATGGCTCGTCGAGCGAGCAGTCGGCGAGCTTGCCTGGCAGGTTGCCGACGTCGAGCGCGGACTTTTTGCGCGTGAGGTCGCGTGCCTTACGAGCAGCTTCGCGCGCGCGCGCCGCGGACACTGCTTTCTCGACGATGATGTTCGCCGTGCGCGGATGCTCGTCGAGGTAATTGCCTAACCAGTCGTTGACGACTGTCTTTACCGCGGACTCAGCCTCCGAGTTACCCAACTTCGTTTTGGTCTGCCCCTCGAACTGCGGCTCCGCGATCTTGATCGAAAGAATCGCTGTTAGTCCTTCACGCACGTCATCGCCGGTTAGCGTGAAGTCGGCTTTCTTGAGGAAGCTGTTCTTGGCGGCGTAGTTGTTGATCGTGCGTGTCAGCGCCGCCTTGAAACCGGTGAGGTGCGTGCCGCCTTCGTGCGTGTTGACGTTGTTCACGAACGAGAAGACCTGCTCTGCGTACGAATCGTTGTACTGCAGCGCCAGCTCGATGCCGATGGCGTCTTTCTCGGTGTCGACGTAAAGGATCTCTGGGTGCAGCGTCTTTTTCTTCTCGTTCAGAAACTGCACCATCTCCTTGAGCCCGCCCTTCGCGTGGAACGTCTCCACCTTTGCGGGCTGCTCACGCTCATCGGTCAGCGTGATGACGACGCCCTTGTTGAGATAGGAAAGCTCGCGCAGGCGGGCGGCGAGAATCGCGTAGTCGAAGGTGAGCTCTGTGAAGATCTCCGGATCAGGCTTGAACCAGACGCGCGTGCCTGACTCTTTTGCGCTGACCTTGCCTAACGTGGTGAGCTTCTTGGTCGTGAGGCCGCGCGCGAAATCCATGTAGTACTCTTTGCCGTCACGCTTCACCCACACCTTGAGCGTTTCGGAGAGCGCGTTCACGACTGAAACGCCGACGCCGTGCAAACCGCCAGAGACCTTGTAGCTGTCCTTGTCGAACTTTCCGCCCGCGTGCAGCACGGTCATCGCGAGCTCGACGCCGGGCATCTTCTCAGTCGGATGCATGTCGACTGGAATGCCGCGGCCGTTGTCGTCAACCGTTATGGAATTATCCGCGTGGACGGTGGCCGAGATGCGGTCGCAGTATCCCGCCAGCGCTTCGTCGATCGAATTGTCGACAACTTCGAACACGAGGTGATGCAGACCGCGTGCAGCTGTCGAACCGATGTACATGCCCGGTCGCTTACGGACCGCCTCGAGCCCCTTGAGAACCTGGATGTTGCCGGCGTCGTAATTCGCGCCGTTCTTCCCGTTTTTCTCGTCGGGTTTGGCCATGTACAAATAGGTCAGAGGTCTGAGGCCAGAGGTCTGAGGGGACCTCCGAAAGAAGGCCGAAACGTGCGGCGCAGGAGACCTAGCAACCTAAGCGAGCGCGAGGTCCAAAAGCAACCCGTCAAGCACTACCTAACCGATTGTTCAGCTTTGGCTTAGCGCATGAGTTGCCAGCGGATCTTCGTGATCGGATGAGCCGGCGTTGCGCGATTGACATTGGCGAGGATTTCGCGCTCCAGAAGCGCCAGCTCGGACATCCACGCGTTTGTCTTCACACTCACGATCAGGACGCCGTTTGGGCCCACCACTTCGGCGCGGGTGACCTTCGCGATGTGATCGCCGACGAGCTGCGGCCACTGCTCCACGACGCGGCTCTGCTGCAGGCGCACCGCGAAGCCGCCCTGCTCGAGCACGCGGTCGAGTACCTCATGCACGCGCTCCGGCTTCTTGCCGCGCTTCATGTCGCGCTCAATACTCCGTCGCGAATCGTTAGGCGCCGCAGCGCAGCCAACTCCGCGGGAAGCTCGGCAACACGCGGGATCGCGATGACGAGTTGTCCAAGCCCCTGTGCCTCGCCCGTCGGAGCGCGCAGCAAGGCCAGGATGCGTGAAGTACGTGTCGCGTCCAGCTCGGCAAAGGGATCGTCCAGCAGCATGATCGGCAGGCGGCCGATCGCATCGCGGATCGTCTCGCGCGCAGCGAGGCGCAGCGCAATGGCCACAGTACGCTGCTGGCCCGCGGATCCGACGAGCCGCATTGCATGGCCACCTAACGAAATCGCGAGGTCATCACGGTGCGGACCCGCGTGCGTCAACTGCCGGCGGATGTCGCGCGCTCGGTCGTCCGCCAGCGCGTGCACCAGTTGCTCGCGCAGCACGTCTTCGTGCCCTGAGCCACGCGCCTCCGCGGGGATCTCAGGCCTGGCCGCGTAACGCACGCTCACGCGCTCCCGCTCGCCGATCGCCGCGCAGAACGTAGTGATGCGCGCCGCGTTGGCGTGCAGCCATTCCGCGCGCGCTGCGCGAATCGTCGCGCCGGATTCGGCCAGGGCGCCGTCCCACACGGCGATCTCGTCGCCCGCGTCGCGCCGTGTGTCCGAACGCATGGCAGCGCGACGCAACGTGGCGTTGCGCCTAACCAGCGCGGCCCGGTAGCGCTGCAGCGCAGCGAGATAGCGCCGGTCGGTCATGGCGAGGAGCACGTCGAGATAGCGACGCCGTTCTCCCGGCGCGCCGGCCACGAGCGCAACGTCGCGCGGCGCAATCAGTACAGACGGCACGGCTCCGAACGAATCGGACAGACGGTGCACAGGGACGCCGTCCACGCTCACCTGCTTGCGCGCGGTGGACGCACTGCTCTCGAATCCGACCGTAATGTGCATTTCGCCGGCGCCCAGCGTCGTAGCGCCGCCTTCAGCGACTGCGTCGAGTGAAAACGCCTTCGCACCGAAGCGCAGGAGGTCGCGATCACGCACGCCGCGCACCGAGCGCATCACGGCGAAATAGGCGATCGCCTCGAGCAGGTTCGTCTTGCCCTGCCCGTTGTCTCCGACGATGGCGACGCCTTCCGCCGGCAGCTCCAGCTCGATGCGCGCCAGGTTGCGAAAGTGGCGAGCGCCTAACGAGATGAGTGAAACGTCACGCGCGTCCCGCGCTGCGGCTCGGTCGGCCACGACCACGTCCATCGATCGCCGACTAGGCGCCGGTGAATTGCGCCGCGCGTTTCTCCACGAACGCGCGCGTCCCTTCGCCGGCATCGCTCGTCCCGAAGAGAAGTCCAAACAAGTTCGCTTCGAGATTCAGTCCGTCTTGCAGCGGCACGTCCAGCCCGCGATCCACCGCTTCAATGGAGCAGGCGAGCGCGAGAGGCGCGTTCCCAAGCATCTGCCGCAGCATCGCGTTCGCCGTGCTGAGCAACTCCTCGTTCGGCGTCACCTTGTTGACGAGCCCGATGCGATAGGCTTCCTGCGCGTCGATCGTTTCGCCCGTTAGAAGCAGCTGCAGCGCACGCCCGCGCCCGACGATGCGCGGTAGCCGCTGCGAGCCGCCGTATCCGCAGCAGATGCCTAACTTCACTTCGGGCTGCCCGAACTTGGCCGCCTCCGCCGCGATGCGCACATGACAAGCCAGCGCCAGTTCGCAGCCGCCGCCTAACGCGAAGCCGTTGACTGCGGCGATGACGGGCTTGGGCGACAGCTCGAATTTGCGAAACACGCCCTGACCACGCAGCGCGCTCTGCTTGGCCGAGAGCGGCGTGAGCCGCGAAAGTTCGCTGATGTCGGCCCCGGCGACGAATGCGCGTCCAGCACCCGTTAGAATGACACCCCCCACGTCAGAACGCTCGCGCGCCTCGTCGATCGCGCGCTCCAACTCCGTGAGCGTCGCCGCGGTGAGCGCATTGAGTTTGTCCGGGCGTTTGACTGTGATTGTCGCCACGCGGTCCGCGACCGCGAACGTCAAAGATGAATAGGTCATCTGCATAAAGTGCTGGGCTGGTGGACGGGACAGCGGCTGCGAATCAATCTATTGTCCGCACGCCACTCTTCCCCAGTCATTCCTTCATCGTGCACCCTGTCGTACCAGTCCAATGGTCGAACGATGGCCGCGCCGTTCGCATCATCGATCAGCGCGAGCTGCCCGAGCGCCTGGTCCAGCGCGACATCACCACGCTGGACGAATTCTGCGCCGCGATCCGCACGCTGGCTGTGCGCGGCGCGCCTGCGATCGGCGTCTTCGCAGCCATGGCACTCGCCTGCGTAATGCAACGGCGCGTCGAGCTTGCGCGCGATGCCTTCGATCGTGAGCTCGCACTTGCCGCCGAGCGGCTGCGCACCACTCGGCCGACCGCCGTGAATCTTGCCTGGGCGATCGACTGCATGCTCGAGTGCGCGCACAGCACTCAGGGTGAAGCGTTAGGCGTCGCCGCCGCCCTGCGGCGTACGGCCGACGCGCTGCACGCCGACGACGTGGCGATGTGCCGTCGTATCGGCGAGCACGCTCTGCCGCTCCTTACCGATGGGGCGCGAGTGCTCACACACTGCAACGCAGGAGCGCTGGCGACGACTGGAATCGGTACGGCGCTCGCCCCCATCTATCTCGCGCACGAGGCCGGACGCAGCGTCCACGTCATCGCCAGCGAAACCCGCCCGCTGCTTCAGGGAAGCCGGCTCACGGCCTGGGAGCTCGAACGCGCCGGGATTCCAGTCACGGTGGCCACGGATGGAGCCATCGCCTCGCTCATGCGGACGGGCATGATCGATCTCGCGATCGTCGGTGCCGACCGCATCGCGGCCAACGGCGACGTCGCCAACAAAATCGGGACGTACGCGCTTGCCGTGCTCGCGCGCCACCACGGGCTCCCGTTCTACGTCGCCGCACCGACGTCAACGATCGACCCTGACATGGCGTCGGGCGCGGACATTCCGATCGAGGCGCGCGATCCTCACGAAGTGCGAGCGTTTCGAGGCGCGCCTGCCGCGCCGTTAGGCGTGGCCGCGCTCAATCCCGCGTTCGACGTGACGCCCGCCGAGTTACTCACGGCGATCGTGACTGATCGCGCGACGTACTATCCGCCGTACGACTTTCGTGGCGTCAGTGGTTGACTCTTGCCGCAAAAAGGCGCTGCGTTTTAGCCCCTAACGCAGCATATTGGTCGCCATGTCGGAAGAGGCGGAGTATCCGGAGCGCCGAAAGAACGCTCTGCTGCGCCTGCTCATCAACGAGCTGATGCAGCAGATCCGTGAACTGCAGGCACACCAGGGTCCCTGGCCAAACGAGGAGCGTGAGCGCGTCGAGCGCGATCTGGACCGCATCCTGGAGCAGGTGCGCGGCGCCGCGCTTCGGAAAGAGGGTGCCTGACGACATTCGCCGAACTGGCACTGTATGCGGCGCTCTTCGTCGCACTGTTCGCGCTCATCGGGAGTGCAATAGGCGCGCAGCGACAAAACGAGGCGCTGGCAGCGGCGGCGGCTCGGACGTTTCCATGGATCTTCGCGCTCACCGTCGTCGCCACGTTAGGCCTGACGCTTGCGCTGGTACGCAGCGAACTGTCGCTGAAATACGTCGCCGAGCATACGACGACGAATCTGCCGACGCTGTACAAGGCCGGAGCTTTGTTCGCGGGAGCCGCTGGTCGACGTCTCGCCTTCGCGCTGATGCTCTCGGCGTGCGCAACGGGCGTCGTTATCCCTGCCGCGCGAGCGCCGCGTGCGTGGAGCCTGGCAGCGCTCGCACTTGTGGTATTCGGAGTGCTCGCGTGGTCCACGTTAGGCGCGCCTCCGTTCGAGCGCATACCATGGCAGCTGGCGGACGGACGTGGCCTCGCTCCTCGGCTGCAGAATCCACTGTTGTTTACGCAGCGGCCGCTGCTCCTGCTCGGATACGCGCTGATGCTCGCCGCGGCCGCGCAGTCGCTGGATGCCGCGCGGCGGCCGCTGCTGAGCCGCTGGCTTCTCCCGGCCTGGTCATGCCTCGTCGCCGCGCTCGCGTTGGGCCCACTTCAAGCGCAAGGCGTCGTTGGCTTGATGCTCACGACTGCAGTACTTCTGCTGCCGACGCTGCGTCATCAGTGCTGGCCCGCCAGTCGGCGCGGTGTATACGCGCTCACGACAGCGACAGTTCTGGCGGCAGTCTTAGCCGGTGTGGCGCTCTTCGCGGCGCGACGGGAACGAGAGTACACAGTGTCGTTAGGACAGGGCGAGTCCACGAGACTCCGCGACGCCTTCGGGCGCGAATGGACATTCGCGCAGCAAGGCGTGTCAGCCTTTCGCGTGGAGAACCGCGAAGTCACCGCAGTGACGATCGAAGCAACGCGGTTCGGCGGAGAGCGCACGCTGCTCGTCACTGAACGCCGTCAGTCCGTCGATAGCCGCGGCGAAGAGATCGCCGAGCCTGTCTTGGTTGCCGGGCGAAAACACGGCCTGGTGCAAGAGATAGCCGTTAGGCTGGAGCGGACGCTGTCGGGTGATGCCGCCGCGCTGCGCGTCGACTTTCAGCCGCTCAAGTCAGGATTGAGCGGCGCGTACTTGCTGCTATTTGGGACGGGACTTGCCTTGTGGATCGGCACGCTGAGGCACCGGGCCTAACGCTCGATAGCTTCGAGGCGGCGTCTCGCGAACGCCAGCGGTGCGAAAATCGCCACAATGCAGAGCACGCCGGCGAGCGCGAAGCCTAACACGAGATCGCCAGTGGCGACAGGCTCGTTGAACGTGCGCGCGCGCAAGTACGCGTAGACGGGTCGCGCCTCGAACATGATAATGCCGGCGATGAGCGCTACAGCGGCCATCATGTAGATCAAACCGCCGAACGACGTAGGAATCTGTGCGGCGTTCTCAGTCTCGAAACGCGGGTACAAGGCGCCAAAGGCGACCGCGAGCGAGGCAAGCGCGAACGTCATCAGCGTGATCGTCATGACCGAGACAGCGAACATGAATGGATCCACGCGCAGCAGCGTGTTCGTCACGCCGATGATTCCAACGGCGAGAACGAGCAGCGGCAACGTTCCCATCCAGAATTTGGCCCAGAGCACGTCGCGCATCGGGAGCGGACTCGCGCGCAACAGCCACCACGTTCGCCCTTCCAGACTCACGCCAGGGAACAGGAAGCGCGCCGCGATCGACGCCAGCACGAATCCCGCGAGCGCGAGGTTGAGGAAGGGAATCAAGTTCCGGATGAACAGTGTGACGCCGTCGCCGGTGAGCGGCAGCAAGCGAATGTTCAGGATGTAGACGACAACGAGCACGGCCAACAGAATGAGCTGTGACCACTGCGTCGTATCTCGGAAAAAGAGCCGCACTTCCTTGAGCACCAGCTCGCGCCGGACGACGCCTAACGGCGTTAGCACGACGCGGAAGACACGCGCCATGAGCCCTTCGCGTGCCCAGCGTTGCGCGCTCTCCTGTGCTTTGCTAAATCCGACCGCGTAAAGCTTGCGGTGCAGCGCCGCGCCCGCGACGATCAATACGGCCGCCGTCGACCAGAGCAGATACAGCGACAGCGGATCGAAGTCGCCGGTGAGCCAGCCCATGATTGTCCGCTGCAACCACTCGTTCGGCAACATCGGCGACGTGGGGCCGCGCAGCACCGTGATGAATTCGACAAGCGACCGGAATCCTTCCGGCCGCGCCAGCTGCTCCGGCCGCATCAACCGAACGAGTATGACGACGCCCGCCGCGGCGAACAGCGCGATGAATCCGAGGATGTCGCGCGTGCGCCGCGCTGGAAACACGTTCACCAGAACCAATGTCAGCGCGCTTCCGATCGCAGCCGGTATGAGAACGAATGGAATGAATCCAGCGAGCGCGATGAGCGGATACAGCCAGCCGCCGTCGTACACCACGCCGTACGCCGTAATGATCGGCAGCGCGAGGAGCGCAACCATCCAGCTGGAGTGCAGTGCGGTCTCGAACAGCTTCGCGCCATACAGCGCGAGCCAATCGACCGGCCCCGATACCAACAGGTCCAGGTCGCGCGCGAGGAAGAAGCTGGACAGCGCCGTGATCACGCTCGACAGCATGAGCATCCCCAGGAAGCTGAGCAACAGCACGCCTAACAACTTCCCCGCGAGCAGCGCACCGATTTCTTCCACCGAGTGGAAGTAGCGCAGCACTCGCGCCAGTATGCCGAACACGAGCCCCCAGAACCCGATGCCGAGCACTGCGAGCAACACGATCCGACCGGTGCGGCCGCGATCAGCCACGCGCGCGCGGGCGCGCACGGTGACCCACTTCGGCCAGAGCAGGTGCGTCAAGACACCGACCCAACGTCCAGCCGGGGGCGGGACGACGTGACCACCGCCGGGCGTCACAATCGCCCCGGGCACTGCGCGGACGCCGCCTGAGAGCAAACGGTGCCGCGCCACGAGAGCGCCGTTGCCCGGCACGATCTCGTGCGATCCGTTTTGCGGGGGATTCGGCGCTTCCAGGGCGGTCATGTATCCAGGACGTCTACCAGCTCACGCGCGGCGCGCTCGCCCGTTAGGCGCAGGAATATCTCCTCCAGGCCGGAGTCATGTCCGTTGCTTCCAGCCGCTGCGCGCAGCTCGGCGAGCGTGCCCTGAGCACGGATCTCTCCGCGCTGGATGATCGCGACCCGATCGCACAGACGCTGCGCGACTTCGAGCGTGTGCGTCGACATCATGATCGTGTGACCGCGCCTAACGTATTCACGGAATAGGTCTTTGAGAGTGCGCGCGGCCTTGGGATCGAGGCCCACCATCGGCTCGTCCACGACGATCACTTCCGGCCGATGCATGAACGCGCTGGCGATGATCAGCTTCTGGCGCATGCCGTGGCTGTACGACTCGACGAGCTCATCGCGCCATTCGTCCAGGTCGAAGAGCGCCAGTAGCTCGCGCCCGCGTCGCTCGACAGGATCGCCGCTCTGTTCGAATAGACCGGCGACGAAGCGCAGAAACTCCATCCCCGTCAGCTTCTCATAGATGAACGGCCGGTCCGGGATGTAGCCGAGCTTTCGCTTCGCGGCGATCGGGTCCGCGGCGAGATCGATGCCGCCGATGCGCACGGAACCGGCCGTCGGCCGGAGGATCCCGGCGATCATGCGCAGCGTCGTCGTCTTGCCGGCTCCGTTAGGCCCCAGGAAACCGAATAGCTCTCCTGCTGGAACGTTCAGATCAATGCCGTTGACAGCGGCGAGATCGCCGTAGCGTTTGGTCAGCCCGCGCAGTTCGATCATATCGTTAGGATTTTCCCGAGGTAACCTTCTTGCTCAGCGGACTGTTGGCGCGCCAGTTCTCGAACGCGAGCTCGTACGCAGTGCGTTGCAGCGTCGTTCCGTCGGGCCGTTCGTGCCGCACCGTGCGCCCCAGCGCGTCGACCCATATCGTCCCGGCGACGCCTTCCAGTCGCCACGCGCGCACAGAGTCGTTATGCACGCTGCGCCATTTTGCGGCCGGAGCGTCGTACGCCGCGCTGTCGGGTACCACGAACAGCGATTCTGCAGCGAGTTTGACAAGCGCGGATTGTGTCTTGCCTGACGCGGGATCCAGCAGGACGAAGTTCGCCACTCGGCCGATTCGCGTCTGTCCGCCGAGCATCGTAACCGGTGCTAACAGTGGGATCGCGGTGACATGCTCGCGAATCACGCGCCGCGAAGAATCCGTCGTGCGGCCGCGCGGCCCAATGGACGATCGCGCGACGAACTCGAGAATGCTGTCGTTCAAGATGCGCCCGCGCACGAGTCGCGGAACGCTGTCGGTTGTTTCTTGCACGAAGAACTCGCGCAGCGCCAGGCGGCGTGTCAGCCTAACGCGAGTGCGCAGCGTCGCGCGCCGCACCGAGTCGCCGGCGGCAATGTCCGCGACGAGATAGTCGGTGATCTGGATCCGCGCCGGCAGCGTATCGATCGTCGTCGACGCATATCCGACATGCTTGCCATCACGCCACACGGCGAAGTACGTCGCGCCCGGCGCGACACGCAGCGCCGATTCGGCCAGCCGCTCGGCTTCCGTGCGCGAAAGCTCACGCCGCGCGAAGGCCGCCAGTCCTGCGGCCCACGCGAGCACAACGATGATCCCGACGGTTCCTCGCCGACTCATCCGTGGATCAGATCAGGGCGAGGGAAGTTTCCGCATTGATCCAGCTCACGTACTTCTCGAGCCCGGCCCGCACTTCGAGTGCGAGCAGTTCGGGAACCTTGTACGGATGGAATTCCGTGAATGCCTGTTCGATCGCGTGGTAGACCGCTGAGCGTGTCTTGAGCAGGACCACGACCTCTTGTTCATCGGCGATCTTCCCCTCCCAGCGATAGAACGAGCGCGCGCCTTGAAGCATCGTGCCGCAGGCAATCAGTCGCCTATCGAGTAGCGATCGAATAAGTCGGACGCCTTCATCGCTGTTCGCGACTGTGGTGAGGAGAACGACAGCGTCGGTGTGTGGCATCGGGGCTCGGAGTGTATGGGATTCCCCGTCCGCCGACAAAGGAGGCCACGAGGCGCCCGTAAGCGGACAGGTAAGGCAGCCATCCGGTCACAATTGTACTCGCGCGTTGTAGTTGCGACGGGCTCTGCTCGACGCATTGGTCGGCGGGGCATCCCGCTACGGCGCCTAGCACGCTTCTCGCTTCCGGCTGCGCGCGGTCGGCTCAAGGGCGCGGTAAGGCGCGGGAGGCAGCGCGCTCGCCCTGGCGACCAAGCACCAATGATCGCCTAAACGGGCAACTTGAAGCCGAGGCGTCACCGCGCGACTATACGAGGCTATGGCACAAGACGCGCTCATCGTGCGCGGCGCGCGCGAACACAACCTCAAAAACATCGACGTCACCATCCCGCGCGACCGGCTCACGGTCATCACGGGGCTGTCGGGTTCGGGCAAGTCATCCCTCGCGTTCGACACGATTTACGCCGAGGGTCAACGCCGCTACGTCGAGTCCCTCTCGGCCTACGCGCGGCAGTTCCTCGGGCTCATGGAAAAGCCCGACGTCGACTCCATCGAGGGTCTCTCGCCCGCGATCTCGATCGAGCAGAAGTCAGCCGGCCACAACCCGCGCTCGACAGTCGGAACTGTTACCGAAATTTACGATTACCTGCGCCTGCTCTACGCGCGATGCGGAACGCCACACTGTCCGCAATGCGGCCGAGCGGTCGAGCGGCAGAGCGCGGCGCAGATCACCGACGCCGTCCTAGCGTGGCCAAACGGAACGCGAATCGAGATCCTCGCGCCGCTCGTGCGCGGACGCAAAGGGGAGTTCCGCGACCTATTCGAGTCAGCGAGGAAGCAGGGTTTCATCCGCGCCATGGTCGATGGCGCGCAGATCGACCTTTCGTCACCGCCGACGCTCAATCGCCGCCAGAATCACGACGTCTCGATCGTCGTCGATCGGCTCGTTGTTCGCGACGACGATCGCACGCGCCTGGCGGACTCCATCGAAACGGCGCTGAAGCTCGCCGACGGGCTCGTCGAGCTCGTTAGGCACGACGGAGCCGCGCCGCAGCTCTTTTCCGAACGCTACGGCTGCCCGACGTGCGGCATCAGTCTCCCCGAGCTCGAGCCGCGCCACTTCTCCTTCAATTCTCCCTTCGGCGCCTGCCAGGTCTGCGGCGGCCTGGGTCTCCGCCGCGAAGTCAGCCCCGAGCTCATCCTCGGTGACCCCAGCGTGTCCATCCTCGAGGGAGTCGTCCTGCCGTGGGGCGAGCCGGACGGCTACCTCCGTCGCGTGATCCTCCCCGGCCTCGCCAAAGCGTTAGGCTTCGAGCTCAATGTCCCCTGGGGGAAGCTGCCCAAGAAGGTGCAGGACTCGCTGCTCTACGGCGTTAGGCACGAGATCAAGAGCGCTAAGCGCGACGCGGTCACTTGGGACGGAATTGTCGTAAGCGTGCAGCGCCGGTACGAAGAGACCGATGCTGACAACGTGCGCATGGAACTGGCGCAGTACATGGTTGAAAAGCCCTGCGCCGCCTGTGAAGGCAGACGTCTCAAGCCTGAATCGCTTTCTGTCACCTTGGGCGGACGCAACATCGGTGAGGTCGCAGAACTGTCGGTTGTCGATGCGGCGCGATTCTTCGCGGCGCTTCCAATCCGCACTGGACGAAACGGCGCCGGAGCGAAATCCGCGGCGCGCAGCAGCAACAGCGGCCTCGATCCCGAAGTTGCGCGACCGATTCTCAAGGAAGTTGTCGAGCGGCTCGAGTTTCTCGTCGCTGTCGGTCTCGAGTATCTCACGTTAGGTCGTTCCGCTGAGACGCTCTCTGGCGGTGAGGCACAGCGCATCCGTCTCGCCACACAGATCGGATCGCGTCTGGTCGGCGTGCTGTATATCCTCGACGAGCCCTCGATCGGCCTGCACCAGCGCGACAATCAGCGCCTGCTGCGCACGCTTCAGCAGCTGCGCGATCTGGGAAATACAGTGCTCGTTGTAGAGCACGACGACGAGACAATTCGCGCTGCCGATCACGTCGTCGACCTGGGACCGGGTGCCGGCACTCACGGTGGCAAGGTTGTAGCCGTCGGCACAGTGCGCGACATCATTGGGTCCAAGGGCTCGCTGACTGGTGACTACCTCGCGGGCCGCCGTCACATCGCCGTACCTAGGGGGCGTCGCCCGCGCGCCGCGCACCGCTTGCTGCGGGTCGAAGGGGCTCGTGCGCACAACCTGCGTAACCTCAGCGTCGAATTCCCGTTAGGCTTGTTTGTCGCCGTCACCGGTGTGTCCGGTTCCGGCAAATCCACGCTCGTGGAAGACATCCTGCACCGCGCGCTCGCGCGGCACTTTTACAGGTCGCGCGTGATCCCCGGCGCACACTCGCGCCTAACGGGCCTCGAGCACATCGACAAGGTCATCGACATCGATCAAAGCCCCATCGGCCGCACCCCGCGCTCGAATCCGGCGACGTACACCGGACTCTTCACGCCCATCCGCGAGCTGTTCGCTGAGATCCCCGAATCGAAGATCCGCGGTTATGGGCCTGGGCGATTCTCCTTCAATGTGAAGGGTGGCCGCTGCGAAGCGTGTGAAGGCGACGGCCTCGTCAAGATCGAGATGCACTTCCTGCCTGACGTGTACGTCTCCTGCGAGGTCTGCAAAGGGAAGCGATATAATCGCGAGACGCTCGAGGTGCGCTTCAGAGGCCTCAACATCGCCGAAGTGCTCGATATGACCGTCGAAGACGCGTTAGGCCTCTTCGCGAATCAGCCGCGCATCCGGCAAAAGTTGCAAACGCTCTTCGATGTCGGACTCGGCTACATCCATCTCGGCCAGAGCGCGACGACACTGTCGGGCGGCGAAGCTCAGCGCGTGAAGCTCGCGACCGAGCTATCCAAGCGAGACACCGGCCGCACCCTGTACATCCTGGACGAACCCACGACTGGTTTGCACTTCGAGGATGTACGCCTGCTGCTGGACGTTCTGCACCGGCTCGTCGACCGCGGCAATACGGTCGTGGTGATCGAGCATAATATGGATGTGATCAAGACGGCCGACTGGATAATCGACCTCGGCCCGGAAGGGGGTGCTGAAGGAGGGCGCGTCGTCGCGGCGGGCACTCCCGAGGAGGTCGCGGACACCAAGGAATCGCACACCGGCGCCTATCTTCGCACGCAAATTCTGCAACCCGCCTAGCTGCTGTCAGCTATCGGCTGCCAGCTGTTAGCCGACAGCTTTCGTGTTCAAGATTCATGTCGAATTGCCCGATCTGACACCATATTTCTCAACGCCGCGTACGGTCCCCACCCTCGAGATTACCAGGTAGCGAAATGGTCTCGCGCGAAGAAGTCGAACGCTTTTTGGATCGCCTCGGCGCCGAAGGCGCCGAATGGAAAGAGCTTGAAAAGGGATTGTGGGTAGTTCAGCCCGGCGGTGAGTTCGGGCTCAACGTCGTCGTGCATTACAACCCGCCGGTTTTGGTGTTGCGCGTCAAAGTCATGGACGTCCCCAAGGGCAACGGCCGTCGGGCGGACCTCAATCAGCGACTGCTTGAGCTCAACGCGACTGACCTCGTCCATGGTTCATATGGAATCAGCGACGGGGCCATCGTACTGACCGAGGCGCTGGAGCTGGAGCACCTCGACTATGAGGAGTTTCAGGCGGCATACGAGAGCCTAACGGTCGCGCTGGCAACGCATCTGCGCGAGCTGGCCACGTTTCGAGAGGAAGCCTAAGCATGGGCATCTTCGATCGTTTTGCAACGCTGATAAAGTCGAACATCAACGACCTCATCTCCTCCGCTGAAAACCCGGAGAAGATGCTGAACCAGATTCTGATCGACATGCGCGATCAGCTGGTGAAGGCCAAGCAGCAGGTCGCGGCCGCGATCGCGGACGAGAAGCGGCTGCGCGACCAGGCCGACGCCGAAGCCAAGTCAGCGGTGGAGTGGGAGCAGCGCGCGATGCTCGCCGTGCGTGAAGGCCGTGACGACATGGCCAAGCAGGCGCTTGTTAGGCAGAGTGAATACCTGGCGCACGCGCAGGCTCTCGAAGTCACCTGGCAATCGCACCAGCTCGAAACCGAAAAGCTCCGCGCGCAGTTGCGCGACTTGAACGACAAGATCGAGGAAGCCAAGCGCAAGAAGAACCTGCTCCTCGCCAGGCAGCGCCGTGCGCAGGCACAGAAGCGCATCGCCGAGACGATGTCGTCTATTTCGGAGAAGTCGGCGTTCGAGGCGTTTGCACGCATGGAAGAGCGCATCGAACAGAACGAACGTCAGATCAAGGCGTCGGCCGAAATCGACGAAGAGTTCTCGGGGGATCGTTTGCAGCGTGACTTCAAGCAGCTGGAGAAGGTCTCCGGCGCCGCGAGCGCAGACATGCAGCTCATGGCGCTGAAGCAGAAGATGGGCCTGCTGCCGAGCGGTGCCCCAGCGGGGAACAAGCAAATCGGGGCAGGCGGCAAGAAGGAAGCCGAGACCGTCGAGGCGGACATCGAAGACGCCCACGACGAGAAGACGCGCGGGTGACGACGCGGATCGCCACGCCACTCGCAACGCCCGCGGTCGACGGGAAACCGTCACCCGGGCGTTTTCGTTTTGCGGTGCTTTTGGCGTCGACGATCGCGACGCTGCTCCTCTTGTTGCTCTTCGCCAGAGCGGCCGACGTCTTTCTCCTCGTTTTCATCGCGGCGCTCTTCGCCGTTTACCTGGGAGCCGTCACAGACGAAATCGTTAGGCGCGTTCCGGTCTCGCGACCATTCGCGTTCGCGCTGGCTATTTTCGCCACGATTGCGCTGATCGTTGTGCTGGCTGCGATCCTCATTCCGCCGCTCGTCGCTGAGACGCAGGCGCTGATCCGCGTTCTTCCATCTAATCTCGAAGCGTGGGAGCGCGGGCTCGATCGCCTCGCGACGAACTACCCATTCCTCCGCGAAGCGATCCGGCCCGGTGAAAACAGTATCCTGAAGACGCTGTACCAGCAACTCGAAGGCATGGTGGGGCAGGTGGTCCCCCGCGTCGTCTCGGTCGGCCATGCGATCGTGAATATCGTCTCGGTGTTCGTGATGGGTCTCTACCTCGCCCTCACGCCGCAGCTCTACCGAGAATGGATGATCGCGCTCTTCCCGCCGGTGCACCGCGATGTCGTTCGCGAGATTTTCAAAGACCTGCGCAGTACGCTTCGCTCCTGGGTCGTGGGGCAGCTGCTCGGGATGGTGATTCTCGCCACGCTCACCGCCCTTGGCCTAACGCTGCTGAAGGTTCCGTACGCGCTGACGTTCGGCGTCTTCACCGGCGCCGTGGCGATCGTACCGTTCTTCGGCACGCTAGTGTCGACGCTGCTCCCCGCGCTCTTTGTGTTAGGCGGGCCGGGCTTCGCTGGACTCGGCCCGGGCAGTCACGCCCTTCTTGTGATCTTGTTAGGCGTCGTCGTGCACGTCGTCGAAGCCAATCTCGTGCTGCCGCTCATCGTAGCGCGTAAGGTCGCCATTCCGCCCGTACTCTCCATGGTGGCTGTTTTGCTCGCCGGACGTTTCCTGGGCCCGGCCGGGCTCATCGTCGCCGTCCCGCTCCTGGCGACAACGATGGTGCTCGTGCGCCGCATCCTGGTGAACCGCCTCTACGAACAGCCGGGGCTGCGCAGAATCGTACGCGATAGACCGCTCGTGCTGCATGTACCAGCGCCGGATGGCGGCATCGTTTCGAGCTCGGACGGCCCCATCGACGTGCTTTCAGTTCCTCTCCCCGAGAGCACTAAGCCCTAACGAGCGCACATAATTCCTCGGCCATGCAGTCCGAATCAGTTGCCGGCCGCTACGAGATAATCGGTCCGCTCGGCGTCGGAGGATTTGCGCGCATCCTGCTGGCGCGCGACCTGGAGCAGCAACGCGACGTTGCGCTCAAAGTCTTGCGTCCTCAAACGGCGCCGGATTGGAAAGCGTCGGGGCGCTCCCTGCCATCTTCTGGAGTGCCGCTGTTCGTCGTCGCAGCCGCTACAGAATGTTCATAGCCAACGGAGAATTGGCGCAGGCTCGGGTGATCGACATGGCGCCGAAAGACGTCGCATTCGGCGTGAAGCACACGAAAGTGCGCTACGAATTCGAGGTCGGCGGCCAGGTGTACCGCGATTCTGACGTCGTCCTTCCCGTCATCGCCGAACATTGGGATCGCGGGACGATCATTCAGGTGCTGTACCTGCCAGACGCAAACTTCGACAGCGTCATCATCAGCACCTCGTAGGAAGCGTTTCTCCTGGCCGGCGTGAAAACGATGCGGTGCTGTCGTGGACGCGGCTTACACTGCCGATCCACGCTCCCAAGAGGTTCCAGTGCTGTCGGTCACGCGAGCACTCCGCGCGCTGGCGCGCTTCCGGCCGGTTCCACAGGTCGCCCGCAGTGCGGCCAAGCCACCGGTCGCCCGCCTAACGTTGCCACTTCCGGTCGTCGATCCGCCGCCCGAGCCTTCACCACCAATCGGCGATCCGATCCGAGAGCGCGTAGTGGAGATTCCGTTGTATCTCGAGCCTTGAAAGCAGCACCCCTGCTTTAGATTCTTTCGTTCAGCAATCGCCATTTCGCGCTGATTGCTGTACCGGTCCGTGTGGGTCCGCGGTGGCGCTTTGAATGGCTGATCTCAGACTCTACAACACTTTCTCTCGTAGCATCGAACCGTTCGCTCCGGCCGACGGCAAAACTGTGCGTCTGTATACGTGCGGACCGACAGTCTACAACCCGGCGCACATCGGCAACTTCCGCACGTTTCTGTTCGAAGACCTGCTGCGGCGCGTACTGCGTCTCAACGGTTGGGACGTCATTCAGGTGATGAACCTGACTGACGTCGACGACAAGATCATCAAGCGAGCGTTTGAGCAGAAAAAGACGATCACCCAAGTCACCGAGCCGGTGACGGCGATCTTCCACGCTGATCGCAAGTATCTGCGCATCGAAGATGCCGAGGAGTATCCCAAAGCGACGACGCACATCCCGGCGATGATCGCACTGGTGCAAACGCTGCTCGATAAAGGGATCGCGTATGTCGCCGACGACAAGTCGGTCTATTTCGCGATCTCGCGCTTTCCAGGGTACGGGCGCTTGTCGCGGCTCGATACGCGCGAGATAAAAGCAGGCGCGCGCGTGTCGCAGGATGACTATTCGAAAGAAAACGCACAGGACTTCGCGTTATGGAAAGCGGCCAAGCCGGAAGACGAAGCCACCGGCGCGGTGTGGGATGCGCCATTTGGTCGCGGCCGTCCCGGCTGGCACCTCGAGTGCTCGGCGATGGCGATGAAGTATCTCGGTGAAACGCTGGATATCCACTGCGGCGGAGTCGATCTCGTCTTTCCGCACCACGAAGACGAAATCGCGCAGAGCGAAGCGGCGACGGGCAAGCCATTCTCTCGCTTCTGGTGCCACGGTGAGTTTCTGATGATCGACGGCTCCAAGATGGCGAAGCGCGTCGGCAACGTGGCCAACGTGCAGGATCTGCGCGACCAGGGCATCTCAGCGGCCGCGCTGCGTCACTTCGTGTTCAGCACGCACTACCGCAAGCAGATCAATCTCTCGGCGCCGGCGCTCGAAGGGTCGCTCGAGGCCGTGCGCCGTGTGGGCGAGTTCAAGCATCGCCTTGACTCCGCGTTAGGCGGCACGCCGGAGCTTGCCGCGGCAGCCGCGGAGTGCGAGCGCGCGGTGCGCGCGGCACTCAACGACGACCTCAACGCACCGGAAGCTGTCGCAGGGCTATTCGCCTTCGTTCAGCGCGGGAATGCCGAGCTGGATCGCCGCGGAACCGACGAGGCGGCGTTACAGGCGGCGCGTACAGTCTTCGCGACTGTCGATGGCATCCTCGATATCGTGCCTGAAGTCGTGCGCATCGCGGTAGGGCACGATGGCGCGGTGACGGCAGAGAAGCCTAACGAGCTTGCGCCGAGTGTGCAGGCGGAGATCGACTGGGCGCTCGCGCGCTTGAGGGAGCGCCGCGACAAGCGCGCAGCGCGCGACTTCGCCGCGGCAGATTCGCTGCGGCAAGAGGTCGAAGCGAAGGGCTTTGCAGTGAAGGATACCGGCCACGGCGTCGTCATCGAGCGTTACCTATAACACGTCGTGCAGGCGCTTGCGCGGCCGCCTAGCGCGTCTCTGTCTGTGTGAGACGCACGCGCCGGAGAATCGCCTTAAAGCGCTCGCTGTGGCGGAGCGGGTCCAGGCGCGGGTTTAGACTGACGCCTACGACGCCGTCATCGCGCAACTCCACCGCATGACCTAGGAGCTCGAATGCACGCGAGGTATCGCCGAGCGCAACATAGACCTCCGCCAAGCTCACCGGTGATACGAAGTCGCGAGAGGGGGCTCGCTCGAGGGAGTCGAGCAGTTTTCGCGCTCGGCTCAGACGCCCGGTTGCCGCGAATACGTATGCGAGCGCCGCGCGCGCTGAAGTGGGCCCGCCGTTGCCTAACGCCACGGAAGCGAAGACAGACTCGGCGCGCTCTATCGCTCCCGACGCGACGTAAGACCAGCCGAGCGCCATGAGCGCGTAGGTGTAATGCGGGTCCAGCTCGAGCGTCTGCTCCAGCTGCCTAACGGCCTCCCGATATCGTCGCGCGTTATACAGCCGCACGCCCAAAGCGGACCTGATGATCAGCGAGGTTGGATCCAGCTCGTACGCTCGCCGTGCTTCGCGCACGGCCGAATCGGCTAAGTGATTTCGCTCCAGATAAATGGCATACCATTGGTGTGCCGTGGCGTAGTAGGGCCGAAGCGCGATCGCGCGCTCTAGGGCTTCGGCGGCGCCGGCATGATTCCAATTGTACCGTGCGAGGACGACGCCTAACGCGGCATGTGCTTCCCCCAGAGATGGATCCAACTCCAGTGCGCGCATCGCGGCCGCCTTCGCGGCTGGGTACACCTCACGACCGGGTCTCGCACCAAGCGACGCTAAAGTGATGAGCGCGTCCGCGCGACCGGCGTGCGCGAGCGCAAATCCCGAATCGCGACTGATCGCGGTTTCGAGGTACTCCAGCGCGCGCGCAACGTCCGCTGCTGTGCGCTTGTTCCACAGATAGCGACCCCTAAGATATGCGTCGTAGGCGATTGCGTCTGCCGTTGGCGCGCCCGCATACGCATCGATGTCGCGTGCTGATCGCGCCAGACTGCGGGCTGTTACAAGGTCGGCTGCGACGCGCAACGGCAAGTTGCCGCTCGTTAGGCCCACCTGAGCGTAATGGGCTCCCCACAGCTGCGCGCCGTCGCGCACGTCGATCAGCTCCACGCGCACATGGACCGTGTCGCGATTGACGTGGGCACTCCAAGTCATGACCGCATCGGCGCCCACTACTCGTCCTACGCCGCGCGGTTCCTCGCCGCGGTGAGACGCGACAGTTCCCCAGGCCAGCACACGCGCCGTCGACAGGCGAGCCAGACCATCGATCACGCCGTTCGTGAGTCCGTCCCGCACATACTCGGCGACTGTATCGCCAGTTGTCTCGTTGACCAGCGGCAGCACCGCGATGCGTGGGGACATAATCGGCGCCGACAGATGCGTCATTGCATAGATCCCGGCCGCTGCCACGGTGGCGGTCGTCGCCCCGACTAGTACACTCAATCGTGTGCGCTTTCCGCGCAGCCAAGGCGGCACGCGCGTCGCGGCGTTAACGCCGCTAAATGCTGCGCCAGATCGGTGCAACCAGTGTGTTTCTGAGATCGCAGACTTCAGCCTCGGCGCGGATGTCTCTTCGCCGTGTTCTGCAGGCGGCTCCACTGCAGCAGTCCGAAGCGAGGCAACAAGTGCCTCAGTTTCGAGCGCCGGCGTAACGCCGTACTCGCGGCGCAATTTGTCCGCGAATGAATTGTAGACCTGCAACGCATGCGAACGATCGCCTGACTGCAGGAGCAAGTCGATCAGTCGGCGCGCGTCGCGTTCATCGCCTCGGCCGAGTGTGACCGCGCGTTCTCCCCAACGCAGCGCGTCGGCACTGTTGCCGTCTGCGCGACACCGCTCAGCGAGATTCCACGCAGCCTCCGCTGCCATGGCCCGCATCCTGGCCCGCTCCTCCGCTATCCATTCGTCGAGTTCGGCCGCGGCATCGCTCGCGAAGAGGCCCTCGAGCAGTTCGCCGCGATAGAGTCCGACACACCGTTCCCAGTCTGCAGCAGCGAACGCAGCCTCCAAATCGATGGCGTCGCACCACATCTGGTCCAGAGCGACGCCTATGTCTTCATCGCCGCGACGCGTGAGAACGCCGTCGCCGAGCGACGTCCGAAGAAAGTGAACCGCCTGTCGCAAAGCGTTTCGGCCACGTTCCGCTGGGAGGTCAGGCCAAAATGCCGCCACGATCTGGTCGCGGCGACGGTATCCGCGGCGTGAGCCTAACACGAGATACGCCAGTAGCAGCAGCCGCTTGCTCTGCCCAATGACCGATCGCAGTTCGGTACCATTCGCGTCCCGCAGATCGATGCCGCCCAACATCTGGAAGGAAATCGGGCTCATCGCGCCAGATTTGCAACCGACGCTCGCCTAGGTAACGGCCAGGAGACGCGCGAATAACCGTGGGGCGTAAGGATAGACTCGCGTGTGCGAGCACCTCCGGCAAACACGATGGCACACGTTCACCGTACCTGTCAAACGGACGCACTCCGCCCAGCGGGCGACAGGTCAAACCAAGGAGACGATTCTATGCCGCGCCGTGCCCTTATGGCCATCGTTGGCTGCAGCTCACTGCTGACCGCGTGTTCCGAAGACTCGACGGCTCCTGCCGACGCACGACCGCAGTTCTCCGCTCTTGTGGGTCGCGGACTTGGTGCCGTGGAAGTCGTTCCGCTAGCGGGCACAACTGGATTCTCTGCCCGCATCACTATCGAATTGCGGAGTACCTCGCCTAACGTGACACTTCTCGTCCAGCGGGCACCTGAGATCGGTCGCGCGCTCGCCGATGATGGGATTTGTCAGCGCGCCGCACAGCAGGTTCCTTGGTCCGCCAACGACCCGCCGGCGCCGACTTTCGTAAGCTTTCCGCTGCCGCTGACGGGACCAGCGTGGACAGTTGTCACCGACGCGAGCGGGCGAGCAAAAGCGACGTGGCAATTCGACCTGCCGACGATCGCTGATGGGACGCGATTTGACGTGATGTTCCGACTCGTCGATCGCGACAGCGGTCCCACGATCGACTTACGCTCTACGTGTTTTACCGTGACGGTCCAGTAGAAATAGCAGACTGCTGGATTCCGCGTTAGGTGAACACCGGAGCCTGCCGCGGCTTGATCTAACTAACTAAACGCAGTTCGTTGCAGGTTCTTATCCGCGTGCATCTGCAGTCTCTGCGTCATCTGGGTGCCCGCTTTTCAGGTCCTTGCGCGACATGCGCCAGACGACTACCCTCAACACTTGAGGGTACTCAACGATGCCGACGTCCGCCAGCAACGAGCCACTCGAGCTGCTGCAGGGCACACTCGACGTGCTGATTCTCAAAACGCTCACCTGGGGACCGATGCACGGGTATGGTGTCGCGCACTGGATCCGGCAACGCACAGCCGACGCGCTGCGCATCGACGACGGCGCGCTGTACACCGCATTGCACCGCCTGGAGCACCGCGAATGGGTGCAGAGCGAATGGGGCGTCACTGAGCAGAACCGGCGAGCCAAGTTCTACAGCCTAACGAAACAAGGTCGCTCGGCGCTCGTGCAACGCACGCAGCAGTGGACGCGCTACACGACGGCTGTGGCGCGCGTGCTGCGTCCGGCGTAGTCGATCATGCAGCCCACGCGTCCGCGCGGCATCCGGCGACTTCTTCGTCTCCCGGCCGGGAAGCGCCCGATCGCGCGTGAGATCGACGACGAGATTGCCTTTCACTTCGACGAGACGGTCGCCGAGTTGGTCGCGCAGGGCCTCACGCCGGACGATGCCCGACGGGAGGCCGCGAAGCGTTTCGGCGACTTGTCGCAGGTCCGCCGGGATCTGCGTCAGATCGACTCGATGAGCGACCGACAGGAACGACGCCAAGACCGCGTCGGGGCTCTTGCCCACGACGCACGCTACGCCGTGCGCGCGCTCATCAAGGATCGCCGCGTCGCGCTCTTCGTCATCTTCACACTGATGTTAGGCATAGGCGCCAATGCCACGATGTTCGGCATCGTGGATCGCCTGCTTTTGCGGCCGCCGCCGCACGTGTCCGATGACCCACTCCTCACCACGATCTACATTCGGCGCGAATCGCGCGACTTCGGCGTCTTCTTCGGCCGCAGCATGAGCTATCCCGGCTACGCCGCACTGCGCGACCAGAGCGGCGTATTCAGCGATGTCGCTGCCTACTGGAGCACCGTCGCCTCGTTAGGTCGAGGTCCGAACGCCGTGAAGGTCAATGCCGGACTCGCGACGGCGAACTTCTTTCCCATGCTCGGCGTGCGCGCGGAGCTGGGCCGCTTCTTCGCGCCTGACGAGGATCGCCGCAACAACCCGAAGCCGCCGGCTGTGTTGTCGCACGGATTCTGGGCGCGACAGTTCGGCAGCGATCCGCAGATTCTGGGTCGCGAGATCCAGGTCAATCAGGCCGTCTACACAATCGTTGGTGTCGCCCCGGCGGGCTTCAACGGAGCGGGCCTGTATCCCACGGATATGTGGATCCCTATGCACGCCGCCGCGGCGGAATACACGAATGCGACATTCGATACCTACTATGATATGCGCCCGGATGTTGCAGCGGCCCGCGCGACGGCGACCTATCAGCGCGTCACGCGCGACGCACGCAAGAGTGACTCGGCGTCGAGCATGCTGCTGGCTTCGATGGTGCCGGCGAGAGGGGTGGAAGGACTCAGCGGCGTGCTGACCGGAAAGTCCGGCAGCGGCAGCCTTTCTGCGCGCGTGTCCGCGTGGCTTTCTATCGTTGCGGCGATCCTGCTCGCAATCGCGTGCGCCAACGTCGCCAATCTGCTGCTGCTGCGCGCCGCGCGCCGGCGGCGCGAGATCGCCATGCGCCTGGCGTTAGGCATCAGTCGTGCGCGGCTCGCCGTTCAGTTGCTGTTGGAGAGCACGATCCTCGCCGCCTTGGGTGGCCTGGCCGCGCTCGCGTTGGTGCCTGCAGCCACTCGTCTCTGCGCGCGACGCTCCTCGGCATACTGGACATCGCCGCCGGCCAGCTGAATGTGCGCCTGGTGTTATTCACCGGCGCCTGCGTGCTCGCCGTCGGGCTCGCGGCCGGCCTCGCGCCGCTGGTGCTCTCGCGGCGCATGGATATGAGCGACGCGCTCAAGGCGGGCGTGCTCGAGGGGTCCGTGCGGCGATCGCGACTGCGCACGACGCTCCTCGTTATGCAGGGCGCGCTCTCCATGCTGCTGCTCGTCGGAGCCGGTCTTTTCGTCAGGAGCCTGCGCAACGTCGCCCATCTGGATCTTGGCTTCGACCCTGACCGTGTTATGGTAGCGCAGGTCGACCTGACCGGTGTCGTCAAGGGAAGCGACGCGTTCGAGGATTTCTGGCGTCGAGCGGTCGAGCGACTGGCTGCGCTTCCGTCGGTTGGAGCGGTGACGCAATCCGTCACCACGCCGCTCGAATCGGGATGGACGCTGGACGTGGCGCTGCCGGGCCGCGATTCGCTGACACCGCTCGCGAACGGGCCGTACATCAACGCCGTCTCACCGGAGTACTTCACGACGATGGGGATGCGGATCGTCAAAGGACGCGGCTTCACAGCGGCCGACAACGCTGGCTCGGCGCGCGTCTCAGTCATCAGCGACTCGATGGCGCGCTACCTGTTCCCTGGTCAAGAAGCGTTAGGCAGGTGTTACTACATCGTCTTCGGCGCCGTCAACAACGCGAGGGATCGCACGCCGTGTATCACGGTGGTTGGGATCTCGCAAAACACGCGCGTGCACGACTTCCGCGCAGCCGCTGCGCCGGAACAGTACGTGCCCCTCGCGCAGGCGCCTAAGATGCTACGATGGCGTGTGCTGATGGTGCGCGCCCGCGATGAGGTCCGGCCGGCGACCACGGCCACGGACGTCCGGCGGGCGTTGAAATCGATGGAGGGGAATCTTCCGTTCGCGGATGTCCGCCTTCTGAGGCAGCCCCTGTCGCTGGAGACCCATCCCTGGGAGCTAGGCGCGACGATGTTTGGGCTATTCGGAGCCTTGGCTCTGATCATTGCCGCTGTCGGGCTCTACAGTACAATCGCTTATGAAATGGCCCAGCGAGCTCATGAATTCGGCGTCCGACAGGCGCTGGGCGCCCAGCGCGGCGATGTAGGTCGCTTGGTGGTCGGTCGAGGGCTGCGTTATGCGTTGCCTGGCTTGATCTTGGGCGTTGGCCTCGCGCTACTCGCGACGCGCGCCGTGCGGACTCTTCTGTTCGACATCTCGCCGCTCGACCCCGTGGTTTACGTTGGCGTTAGTGTCACGTTGCTGGCGGCATCGCTGCTCGCGGCTGTCGGCCCGGCTCGGCGGGCGTGGCGCGTGGATCCCATGACGGGCTTTGCGCGAGGAGTAGCCTCCGCAGCCTGGCCCAAGTCGTTTTGCAG